>MDTG01092219.1_pt1 | contig 18792 bp, 17 predicted proteins | sample 811421 | NCBI WGS metagenome assembly MDTG01 (sample SAMN05326645, study PRJNA326480) | marine metagenome | isolation source: seawater | place: Pacific Ocean: South East | collected 2011
GTAGTGGTTTCTTTTATTGGGGAATTAACTTTTCCATATTCTGAAGAACTGCCTATTTGAACAAATTTTTTTACTTTTTTCAGATTTAAAATTTTTATAATATTTTGCAAACCTAAGTAATGCGATCTGATTAATTTTTCCCCTTCTTTTCCATGATTAGGATGTATGCCGTATCCACCAGCATTAACAACATAATCAAAATTTTTACTTAGTTTTTTTTTTAATTGATTATATTTAGATATATCTGCTTTTATATAATTTACTTTTTGAAGAAATCTTTTTTTTTTGGGGTTTTTAAGTGAAATACTATAAATAGAATAATTTCTTTTCTTTGCTTCTTTAATTATATGATAGCCAATAAATCCTGTGCCACCAATAACAAGTATTTTTCTCATTTAATCCAAGGTGCTTTTTTTTCTTTGATAAGTTGTTCTAAATAATCTTTATCCAACTTGTGATCCATACATTGCCAGAATCCTTCATGTCTAAATGCTTTAAGTTCCCCTAATTCTGTTACTTTTTCCAAAGGTTCTTTCTCGAGTATTGTCTCATCTCCATCTAAAAATTTTAAAAATTCAGGATTTATAACGAAAAAGCCACCGTTTATCCAACTTTCACCTAATTGTTTTTTTTCTTTAAATTTAACTACATTTGATCCATCTAGGCTTAGTGATCCAAACCTCGCAGGTGGTCTAACCGCAGAAATTGAAACCATTTTCTTATGACTTTTGTGAAATTTTATTAATTCATTTATATCAATGTCTGAGATTCCATCTCCATACGTAAGCAAAAAATTTTCTTTACTGAGGTAATTTTTTAACCTTTTTAATCTTCCTCCAGTTAATGTTTCGGAACCTGTATCAATAAGATTTATATTCCAATCTTTTTTGAAATTTTTGAAATATTTTTTTATTACGTCTCCTTTATAACCCAGAGCTAAATAAAATTCTTTGAATCCATGATTAGAATAGTGATTCATTATATGTTCAATAATTGGTATACCGCCAATAGGAACCATTGGTTTTGGAATAGAGTCCGTGTACTCTGATAGTCGAGTGCCAAATCCACCTGCTAAAATCACTACTTTCATTTATTTTATTATTCTTGGGTTTGGAAAAGGGGTTATAAACTTTCCACCTCTGTTTATAAATTTTTTTTCTTGATTTATTATTTCTTCTTTTAAATTCCAAGATAAAAGAAGCAAGAAGTCAGGGTTTATTTTTTTAATTTTAATAGGATTGAGAATTTTAATGTTAGTTCCAGGGGTAAAACAATTTTCTTTAAGCTTGCTTTTGTCAAAGACAAAATCAATCTTTTTATTGTCTAATTTACAGAATTGAAGTAATGCCTGTCCCTTTCCTGATGCACCATATACAGAGATGTTTTTTTTCAATTTTTTTAAATTTTTAACTAGATTTGTTAAATTTGAAATATGCCTAATTATTTTAAATTTAAATTTTCTAAGTTTTGTTGGTGAAAATAATCCTATTTTTTTTTCATTATCTAACATTGTTTTAACTTGTTTCTGTATTTTTTTTTTATAATTTTTCTTACAAATATAACACCTTATTGAACCACCTTGAGAATCGATCTTTTCAACATTGAATACTTTTAGATTGTTTTTTCTTGACAGATCTATAATTGATTTCAAACTGTGAAAACCGATATGTTCATGAAAAATATTATCATATTGATTCTGTTCAATTATATTTTTTAAATGTGGAACCTCAATTATAAAAACCCCTTTTTCAGTTAATAAATTATCAACACCTGAAAAAATTTCATTTGGATTAGGAACATGAGCAATCACATTTCGAGCAATGATAAAATCAAATGTTTTGAATTTTTTTTTTATTCTTTTGGAAAGAAGATAATTAAAATAATCAATAATCGTAAAAATTTTTTTATTTTCCAAATTTTTAGCTGGGTCAACGCCAAGCACATAACACTTAAATTTTTTTTTGAAATAACTAAGTAAAGAACCATCATTACTCGCTATTTCCAAAACTTTTGATTTTTTTTTAATTTGAAATTTTTTTATCTTTTTGCTTAAATCATTAATTAAGTCCATGTTACTCTTAGACACCCCGGTCTCCCATAAGTAATTTTGAAATAATAAATCTGGATTCAAAATTTCTCTAATTTGAACATGTTTACATTTTTTACAAAAATTGAGTGATATTTTATATTTTTTTAAATTTTTTGATTTTTTGAAAAAGTTTCCAACAAGAGCTATTTTCCCAAAATTCATTATTTCTTCATTTATACCACTACAAATTCTACATTTTGACATAACTTAATTATTTAAAAATAATTTAATTTGATCCTTAGTAAAAGAAACCATGTCTTTCTTGTCAAAATAAGATTTATACCAATCAATTGTAAAGTTTATAGTTTGTTCAAGATTTAGCCTTGGTCTCCAATTTAATTCTTTTTTTGCCTTAAGAATATTTAAAGATAAAAGTTTTGCTTCATGAAATCTTTTGCCTTTCTTTATGTTGATCTTTAAATTATCGCTTTTTAATCTATCTAAAACTAATTTAGTAATATGCTTTACATTTTTACAATTAACTATGTTTGGTCCAAAATTCCAACTCGGTAATAAATTTGTTTTTAGTTTTTTATTCATTAAATTATGCCCTAATAAAAGATAACCAGAAAGTGGCTCTAAAACATGTTGCCATGGTCTCGTAGCGTTCGGATTTCTTAGTGTTAAATTTTTTTTCTTTCTGAAGGATTTTATGATATCTGGAATTATTCTGTTGATCTTCATATCGCCTCCACCAATCACGTTGCCAGCTCTAGTACTTGCCAATCTTAAATATTTATCTTTTTTAAAATAACTATGGAAATATGAAGAAAAAACTAACTCAGCGCTAGCTTTAGAAGAAGAGTAATTATCCACTCCACCTAATCTATCTGTTTCTTTATAGCTCTGAGATTTATCAAGATTTAAATAACATTTGTCTGAAGTAATATAAACTAAATTTGCAATATTATTAATTCTAAAACTTTCAAGTATATTTACACTACCAATAATATTCGTTTTCATGGTAGTCAAAGGATCATAAAAACTTTCTGATACGATTGATTGTGCTGCTAAATGAAAAATAATATCGGGTTTTTCTTTTTTTATTATTAAATTAAGTTTTTTATATTCATTAATATTTAAATAATATTGTTTAATTTTTTTCCCTAATTCTAAGGTATTAAATAAAATAGAACTTTTTTCTGGTTTCAAGGCAATTCCGACTACTTTAGCGCCTAACATATCTAGCCAAAAACTTAACCAAGCCCCTTTAAAACCAGTTGTTCCAGTGACAAGAACTTTTTTTCTTTTGTAATTAAGTAAATATTTATTTTTTGATTTCAATTTTAATTCGGAGGGTATTCTGATTTTCCAATTATTAAATCTACTAAAGATAATAATAATACTTGGTGAATGTTCTCAATATGATTATATGATTTGCTATCAACCCAGAAGTTAATATCACCAAGTTTTGAAAGTTTATTATTTTTAGCATTTCCTGTGAAAGTAATAATTTTACTTAATTTCTTCTTCTTTGCAAAAGTCGCAGCATTAAGCATGTTTTGTGAATTTCCACCTGAGGAAATAAGAATTAATACATCGCCCTCATCTCCATAATACTCAATTGCTTTTTCAACCCATTTTTCGTATCCAAAATCATTTGAAAAACAAGTTAACAAGTCGGACTCATTATAATTTGTACACCTTATTTTTGCATTTTTTGTCAAATCTACGCTAAAATGACTTGCAATAGCTGCGCTTCCACCATTTCCAAAAATCATTGTTTTTTTATTATTTAGCGAAGTTTTTTTTAATACCTCTTTTACAGAAATTAAATCCTCAATATATCTTTCTTCTTGGATTAATTTTTTGAAATCAAGAAAATATTTTTTTAAGAAATTATGATCTGTCATCAGATTACAATACTAGTAAAATGGAAAATTTCAATAATATAAAACATTAATTAAGAAAATTTTTAGTTTTATTATCGGAGTTAGGAGTGAAATAAATACTGGCTAATTTATTTTTAATTTTCTTCTTAATTTTTTTTTTAATTAAATATTTTAATCTTTTTTCAATATCAAATTGGTCAAAACAAAATCCATCACTTATTAATTTTTTTTTATTTACTGGCAAAATACCGTAGATTCTCCTCGTTAGAATTAAAGGTGTTTGAAATATTTTTGCCTCATAGTAAGTAGTTCCAGGTCTACATAAAACACAGTCTGTATTAATAATTAACTCATAAATCGACTTAGAATTCTCAATCGAATAATTTATTGATTTATCAATTTTTTTTATAAGCTCAGCAGTTTTTGAATAGTTATGAAATCTTAAAATAAATTCAATTTTTTTTTTCAATTCTTTTGACATATTGTTTAGGTTATTTATTAATTTAATACTATCTAAATGAGATGCAGTAAAAATGACTAATAATTTAAATTTTTTAGATAATTTTTTTCTTAGTTTTAGATAACTAAATATTTGTTGATTTCTAAATGCAGGAGCAATTTTAATGTGACTTTTTTTAAAAACTTTGTGAAAAAATTTTTTATTATCATTATTTATTAAATAAATCTCTTTAGGACTCAATCCTAATTTCTTTTCCTGGATTGACGGTATTAAGAAATTATTCACACTCAAGTCAGCATTTATTCCCAAATACCCTTTTAACTTTATTTCTGGAAAAAACTTTGAAATACAATAATTAAATGATTTATCTACAATCTGGTTTTCAAACCAATCTATTCCAGAATATAAATTAATCTTAGTATTTTTTAATTTTTTAAATAGATAAAAATTTATAACAGAAGTTAACAAAGCGTGACTATAACGTTTTTCAGAGATTTCATTTAAAATTAATCTACTAATATCAAAACCCTCAAAAAATATTTTTTTTTCTTTTAGGAAGTTTACTTTTAAAAAACTAAGAAAAATTAAAAAAAAATCTCTTATATTTAAGAAATCGCTATGTAAAATATAATTTACTTTATTATTGAGACGTGACAGGTTTATTTTACTTAAAGAGTCGTTAAAAAAAATTGGTAGCAAAAATATTTCTGGATTATCTTTTTTTAATAATTCCCCATAATATCTGTCTTCAAAAACTTTACTATCAAACATAGATCTTATCATAAAAATATCTAATAAAATGACTTTCTTCTCTTTAAGAATTTTTATTTTTCTATTTTCATCTTTATAAAAAAATAGTTTAATTAAGTGATAAAAATTTTTTGAAAAGTTTAAAATATTTCTTAAGAAAATATATTTTCTTTTTTCTACCGATATAAACTTTATACTTTTAAATTTTTTTTCTAAATATTTCTTAAAATAAAAATCTTTTATTATTACTTTTGTAATTTTTTTTTTTTTAAAATAAAACTCAATTAGTTTTAAAACTGATAACTTGTAATAAAGATTATTTTCTTCTGGATTTCTCGCTATTAAGTTAGAAAAAATAATTTCTTTTTTTTCACTTCCTAAAATTTTATAGATTAATTTTTCTATCTTTTTTTTATAGTTAAAAAATATTTTATCTAATTTTATTTGTTGGTTTTTATTTAAATTTGTGAAGTCTAAAATCATTTAAGATAATTTTTAAAAAGGTTGGAAATATTAGTTTTAAAAGGTGTATCAAATATATATTGATTAAAATTTATATTTTTACTTTGTCGAATTGACTGAACGCATTTTCTCAAATCACTTAAATTATCAATATAATATAGTGCTTTATCCAACTTTTCTGGATTAGTTTCTGACTCAAAATGAATATATTTTTTTTTATGCAAATCTAAAAGTACAACTGGTACTTTATTATAAAGTGAGTCTTCAATTACAGTAGACGAATAACTTAAAGTAAGAAAGGATTTCTTTAAACTGGATGAAATATCTCCGGTTATAAAATCAAGATTTTTAAATATCTTTTTAAAGTTTTGTTTATTATTTTTAATTCCAGGATGTAAATGAACAATTATCCTGTATTCATTATTTTTAGAAAATTCATTAAGTGCCTCTAAATTCCTATAAAATTCAAAAAAATATTCCACTCCATGTATTTGAAGCGCAGTTAATCTTTTATTAGTAACTGCATAGGTAATAATGTTCTTATTTTTAGTAGTATTATTTACATTCTCAGAAAAAACTAAATTACCAGTTTCAACTGTTGTTCCTTTCACGTTCAATGTTTCTAGAGATTTTTTGCATATTTTTGATTGTATAGCTTTGATATTAGAATTTCCAAGAAAAACACCCTCAGCAATATATTCTTTGTAAATTTTATCAAACTGATCATACGATCTTGTAATTGTTCCATGGCTTATAAGCATAGTTTGAATTTTTTTTTTATTAGACGCCTCTATAAGAGCTGCCCCCAGTTCTCTATTTGAATTACTAATTGTTAATTTTATATTAGATGATGAATAATAATTTAATAAAGCTTTATATTTTTCAACCAAATCTCCTAGGTAAAATTTTGCTGATTTGAACTCATTTTTTAGTACTTCTGTTAAATCATGATTTTTATAAGAAAAATTTATTTCTAAGTTAGGTATCTCATTTGATATTTTAATATTTGTTTTTTTAAAATAATATAATTCTAATCCGATTAAATCAAAAACCAATTTTTTAAAAAAACTTAAATTCTCTTTTGGTATCGCTATCTTTATTTTTTTAAAAAAAAAATAAGATATTATTCTCTTAAAATTATAACCAGCATTATTTAAAATAATTTTTTTTTCTTTTTTGTATTTTAATCCTTTTAGCTTATAAGCATATAAATCTTGTATCTTTGATAAATTGAATTTTTTTTTACAATTCAACTTTTCTAAATTCTTAAGATCAAGTATATTTAAAGCATCTTCAATATTTATAAAATTTTTTGTATACCATAACTTTGATTCTGAAAAATAATCAGTATAAATAATTTTTTTATATTCGCTATTTATTTGAGTTACGGTTTCAATTAAAAATGTAATTTGATTAAACTTATATCTCAATATTGCTTTTATTTCGTTAATCAAAAAACTATATTTAAAATTTTGAAAATTAATATTTTCTATAAAATTTTTTGAAGCAAGCAATATTTCTTTTGAAATATTGTTATAGTTTTTTTTTTCAAAAGGAAATATAAATTTTATACCATTTAATTTACAATATGCTGCTACTTCCAAATTCAAAGCAAGTATAGTTGGTAACTCAGAATATTTTTTTTTTATGAAAGATAATTCTTCTGATGATTGAATAATTGCAATCATTTTTTTAAACTACTGATAATATTTATAATTCCTTGGGATAAACTTATAGTAGGTTTGACCATATATATAATTTGTTTTTTGGGCTTGTCGTTAAAAGGATTTGTATCGTAATGTCCCATCATAGGTTTTCGTTTAAAAAAAACCTTTTTCTTTATTTTTAGTATTTGCTGAATTGTTTTAATAAGATTTTTAATTCTTATTTTTTTATTTCCAGTAATTAAAACTCTTTTATTTACGTATTTTTTTTTCAAGATTGTTATTGATGCTTTGATTGCATCATTAACATGTAAAAATCTACGTTCTGCCCTCGACGTACCTCCATAAATTATATTTTTGTTATTTAACGCACTTTTTAAAATTTTTTTTATTCCATTTCTTGGGTCTGACTCATTCCCATAAACTGAACCAAACCTCAAAATTGTGTATTTAAGCTTATTCTTTTTATTATATTCCTCAATAAAACTCTCTACAGATGTTTTACTAGTTTTATAAAAGCCCCCTTGCCTGCTTAAGACGTAAATACTACTAGCAAAAATATATCTTTTAACTTTACATTGTGAGGCAGCTTCTAAAGTATAAATTGATCCTAAAATATTTACTCTCGTAGTTAAAATTGGATCATGCATTGCATCACCGATATCTGAAATCCCCGCAAAATTATAAACAATATCTTTGTTTTTTGAAACTTTTAAAACTTTTTTAAAATCTAAGATATTCCCTTTTACAAATCTAATTTTTTTTTTTGTAAAAATTTTTAATTTTTTTTTATCGAAGATTGTGACTTTATGTCTTTGACTGAGTTTAAGTGCAAGATTTTGCCCTAGAAAACCTGATCCTCCGAAAATTAAAATATTCATTATTATTTATAAATTTTATTTAATATTTTAAAATCATCTTCAGTATCAAGATCTAAAGACTCTTTATGATTTACGTTATAAAAATAAGGTTTTTTTCCGATTCTGCATTTATATTTTTTTAATGCATTAGATTTAATCCCGTATAAACCTGTTGTTTCCATTATAATTGGTTTAGCATCCTGGCTTCTCGGAAGGATTTTGGGTTTATAGTTTACAGGTCTTTTATTAAACCAGAACCAAGAAAAAATTTTATTAGAAGTTAGTATAGAATCATACTTTTTTGTATTTTTTAGAATACTTATACATTTATTAATACTTTTTTTTGAAAGCAATGGTGCTGTAATAAATAATTGAAAATATATATCAGCTTTTATGATTTTTTGATGATAATTTAACAAATCATTACCATTAGCGCTATCTTTTTTTAATTTATGAATACGATTTATAAATTTTATATTATTTTTTATACAATATTTTTTTATTTCATGACTATCGGAGTCAACATAGATTTCGGAAAAATTACACTTTAAAACTTTGTTTATTACAAATTGATATAAAGGTTTTTTTTTAAAATTTCTAAAATTTTTTCTTTTTACTCTTTTAGAGTTTTGTTTAATTGGGATTATTGCTACAATTTTCATTTCTTAATAAGTGAAGTAATTAGATTATTTAATTTTTTGTTTTTTACATCAAAAATAATATTAAATTTTGAATTATTGAAATTTTTTAGCCATTTATCTTCTTTCAATTTAAGCAAATAATTAATTTTATTAATAATTTTTTTCTCGTTATTTCCATTATACCAAAAGAGTCCTTCTTTTTTTTGAGTAAAAGTGCTGATAAGACTTTTATTAAAAAAATTATACGGTTCTATATATAAGAATTTTTTCTTTCTAGAAATTAAATCAAATGCAAAACTAGAGTCGTGAACTAAAATCATTTTGCATTGGTTGACTATCTCTAAATTGTTACCTTTTATTACTTTAAAATGTTTGAAATCTCGATGAAAAAATTCTAATTCTTTTTTCTTATTAATATTTTTATCTTCTCTATTAGATCTTGTTAATAATACTATTTTTAATTTTCTATTTTTCTCATAAATTTTTTTTATTATTTTTGTAATGAAAGAGGATGCTGCAGCTTGTAATGACATAACTGATGGATTATTGTTTGTTCCATAATAACTCTGTGTTCTTTCATCAAAAATAGATACAAATCCTAAATCAAATTTTTTTTTTTTTGTTTTTAATTGAAATGAATTATTTTTAATTGATCCTGTTTCTATAAATTTAGTTTTAAGAAATTTATAAAAAGGTAAATATTTTTTATGTATTAAACAAAAATAGTCTGTTTCAAATTTTAAATTGGTATTATGTATGTTATAAAAATTTTTCATAGTAGGTTTCCATAGATTAATCCAATTTACAGTTTGATACATAATAGTTTTTTTTTGGGGGAAAAATTTTTTATATCTAAATATAACCCCATTTACTTCATTTGAAATCAATACATCTGGATTTAACTTTTTAAAAAATTGATAAAAATAAATATCTGATAATCTTAAAAACTGAAAAGTTGCTATCGAAAAAAAAGTAGCTTTTAAAAAAATCCAAAAATTAATCTCATTTTTTTCCACATAGATAGATTTAAATTTGTTCTCTGACTTTAAGAAATTTGACTCATAAAAAACAATTGAAACTTTTTCAACTTTGTTGAATCTTACTTTCTTATTAAATAAAATCATATCTGCTACTTCTTCTTTGAATATCATTAAGATAGTTCAAAATAATATTTTTAACCCTAATTAACCCTTTTCCATCTATGTAATTAATTCTATTTAAAAAACTTTTTTTACTATCTAATTTTTTAAATTTTTTTGGCGTTAAATATTTTTTCAAAATTCTAAAATTTAGACTATGAACTGGACCTAAAAAATTTATTAATTTTTTATTTGAGAGCAATCTAACAGCGAATTTCTGATTTTGATAAGTGAGACCAACAAATGTCATTTTACCAGAACAAATTGACTCAAACATTACAGTACCGCCACTCACTATATTCAGATTTGACTCTGAAAAATATTTATATAAATTTTTCTTTCCAATTACCGGTAAAACATTTCTGTAAGACTTTATTTTTTTTCTAATTAGGTTTTGTTTAGCTCCTTGACCTATTGCAATTTTAATTCTTAATTCTGGAATATTTTTTAAAAATTTAAGAGTCCTTAATAAAAAATTTTTTTTGTCTGAACCTCCGGATGAAATAAGTATCTTAATTACATTTTTAAAATTTGTTTTTTTTTTACTTTTGGAATATTTCTTGTCTAATATCAAATATTTAGGCCCTTGATATACCTTAATGTCTTTACTGCTATTAATTTTTTTCTTAGCATAAAATATTCCATTTATAATTATACCTTTTCTGAATTTATTTAAGTTAATTTCATCAAAACTAATCGTATTTTCAAAATTTTTTTTAAATAGAAATTTTGAAAGATTGCTATCTATGCCTAGTGTATCAATTATCATTAAATCTTTTTTTTTTAAATTAAGCTTCCGTAAATTTTTAAAATTATAATAAATTAATCTTTCTTTAGTTTGCTTTTTAATGATTTTCTCACAAAATTGATTTTTTTTCACAATAAAAAAAAAATTATATTTTCTTTTTGTATGTTTTTTTATTTCTCTGTAGAGATTAAGCGTCCTTTGCAAATGGCCAAGTCCAAGATTGACTCCTTGGTCTGCGTCTACTCTAAAATAAATTGTTGGTTTCATCTTATTGTAAAAAAATTTTTATTATTCTCGTCTTGTTTATCTTAAGTTTTGAATTAAAAATCATTACGTTTTTTTTTGAATATTTATCCATTATATTTACGTAATTTTTACTTAAAAGTTTCCAACCGAATTTTTTGTAGAATTTAACTAAACCTTTTTCACAAATAAGAAGGGAGACTTTCTTTTGAGATTTAATTTTATTACGATTTAACTGCATTATACTTTTTGATAAATCATTCCCTCTAAACTTTGCTTGTATGATTAATGTATCAAATAATAAAAATTTTTTTTTTTTACCGTTAAGTATATAATTTCTTTTTTTTAAAAAGGTAACACCAATAACTTTTTTGTCTTTTTTTATTAAGTTGCAAATATCACCCTTTTTTATATTTTTTTTATACCAATTTTTTTGACTTTTGAGACCATGCTTCCAAAAGCTATCTTTTAATTTTAAAATTTGAAAAACTTCAGTTTTTGTAAGTTTTTTGGAGTCTTTTGAGACCAAATTTATCATTTATTAAAAAAAGTCTGACATCTTTATTTCACTAAATTTTGAAACGTTCTTCCTTATTCTTTTATTAAGAATTCTCTCTATTTGATTGATTTTAAGTTTTGTTTCTGGTCTACCAATTAAAATCTTGCTTAAAGAAATTTTTTCTCCTCTCTCAAAGTTTTTATTATAGTAAACACCCTTACGGAAAATTTTTTTATTTTTTGTTTCAGTTTTACCTGGATTAATATGCCCATTTCCTAATATGATATTTTTACTTTTTCCAAACTCAACAATTGATTTGAGATCTTCTTGATCGGCAGATATTTTATGATCTAGACCTTTTAGTTTTTTATTAATAGTAAAGTGTTTTTCAATCATTTGTGCTCCTAGCATAATTGCTAAAAGACATGCTTTAGTACCAGTAGTATGATCTGAGTATCCAACATTTACTTTGAATTCATTCTTAAGCGTTATCATTCTTTTAATGTTTGCATTTTTTTTTTCACAAGGATATTGAGACACACAATGAAGTAAAAAAATTCTTTTTCCTAAAATTTTTAATGCCGATTTTATTTCTTTTTTATTAGACATGCCGGTTGATAAAATAACTTTCTTCCTTGAGTCTTTAATAAGTTTCATTAAGTAGCTGTCAGTAATATCAGAAGAAGCTATTTTTATGAATTTTGGATTTAAAGAAATTACTTGCTTTAAACTTTTTTTATCAAAAACAGAACAAATAAAATCTATCTTAATTTTATTACAATATTTTCTTAATTGAAAAAGCTCATTATATTTTAAACTTACTTTCTCCCAAATCTTAGTTTTTATTGATTTTTTATTTTTTCTATTTTTAATATCCCTTGATAAAGTCTTTGGTTCAAAAACTTGAAATTTTGCAGCATCTGCTCCGGCCTTTTTAGCTAAAAAAATTAATTTTTTAGCCAATTTAAAATTACCTCCGTGGTTAATTCCTATTTCAGCTATTACGTAAATACTATTTTTTTTCATTATTTGATAAATAGTTATTTACCAATTCAGTAATATAAAAAACCTCTCTCTTTTTGAGCTTATTATGAAATGGTAAAGAAATTATATTTCGATAAACATAATCTGAATTTTTTAGATTAACCTTTTTAAATTTTTTTCTGTAGTAATTATGTTTATTTGCAGGAATATAATGAACAGTGGTAATAATATTATTTTTCCTTAAATATTCTATTAAATCATCTCTTGATACATCAAGTTTTTTTTCATTTAGAAGAATGACATAAATATATTCAGATAAAACTAATTTTTTACGCACTTTAACTAATTTAATTAATTTTCTATCCGATATATCTTGAAATTCTTTATCATAAATCTTCCTAATTTTTTGTCTCTTATTAGTTATTTTATTATATTTTTTTAATTGAGCTATTCCCAAAGCTGCTTGCAAATCAGTAAAATTGAACTTAAATCCATGATTATTTACGTTGTAGTGCCAAATCTTTTTTTGGAATGATCTCTGCCATGGATCTTTGCTAATACCACAAGAAATTATAGTTCTAATTTTACTTGAAATCATCTTATTATTTAAAACTATAACGCCTCCCTCTCCAGTAGTTATTACTTTGTTTGCATAAAAACTAAAAATGGCAATAGAATATTTTGAGGCTCCAATTGTCCTTCTATCAATTCTTGCACCAAAAGCTGTTGCTGCGTCCTCAATAATATAAATTTTTTTTTTTTTGCAAATTTTTTCTAGAGGTTTTAAATTAAAAGGTATTCCTCCATAATGCGTGACTAAAATACATTTTGTTTTCTGTGAAATCATCTTCTTCAATAATTTCATATCTAAGGAAAAATTTTCAAAGTTTATATCTACAAGTTTTATTTTTAATTTAAATAATTCAAGAGCGTGTATAACGCTCACAAAAGTCATTGGTGTAGTAATTACTTCATCTCCCGGTTTCAAATCTAATGCTTTTATTGTTGCGACAATTCCATTTGTACAAGAATTTACTGCTATAGCATGTTTACTTCCTATTTTTAAATTTATTAAATTCTCAAATTTTTTTGTAAGGGGTCCATTAGTAACCCATCCAGATGAAATTACTTTCTGCAAATTGCTTATCTCGTTTCTGTCGAAAAAAGGTTCAAATAATTTAATTTGCTTCATTTAAAATTTCTCTGCATTCAAAATGTTAAGATATTTTTTATTATTTAAATTATGTATCTTATTTTTTTTTACTAACTTTACTAAGTCTTGAATTCCTCTTTTTAGTGAAACTTTTGGTTTAAAATTTAAAATTTTATTTGCTTTAATTGAAAGTGCCTTGTAATTTCTCTTATCAAGACTGGAGGAAGAATAAATTATTTTTGTTTTTGGATATATTTTCTTTATAATTTTACCAACTTCAGACAATTTGTAATTATAACTTGTTAAATTAAATATCTGACCATTGGTTTTGCTCTTATCAAGCTCTATAATCTTTATTATTGTGTCACATACATCATCAATATGAATAAAAGGTCTCCATTGATCTCCACCATTAATAGTAATTTTTTTGTTTTTTGCTATTAGGCCAGAAAATAAGTTTAAAACTAAGTCGAATCTGGGTCTTAGTGATCCTCCAAATACAGTTCCTAATCTTAAAATACATGGTCTACAATATTCTCCTAGATTTCTTATAATTGTTTTTTCACATAAAGCCTTTAATTTCGCATAAACTGATAAAGGATTTATTGCAGAATTTTCGTCTGAGAATTTTTCGTCATTCCTGGCTCCATAAACACTGCAAGATGAAATATAAATAAATTTCGATATACCTAAATTTTTACAAATGTTGCTTATCATCATGGAAGCTAGATAGTTGACAGAATAAGTTTTAGATGGTCTTTTTTCACATAAAGGGTCACCGACTAATTCGGCTAAGTGAATAACAATGTCATTTGTTTTGACTGCTTCAAAAGTTTGATTAATATTTCTTGTGTCACCAGATAATAAGAAAAGATTTTTTGATACAAGTTCTTTCTTGATTTTACCCTTTGATAAATAAACGAATTTATCAAATATTGTTACTGGATAATTTTTAAATAATAATTTTTTTGCTAAATTAGTGCCAATATATCCTGCTCCTCCAATTAATAAAATTCTTGGCTTTAAACTTGTTGGCAGCTTTTGTTTTATCAATGGTAAATTAATTTCATTCTTATTTAATAATCTATAAGGAATATTTCTTTTGTTTAATATTGGAATTAAAGGAGGGTTAATATTATTAAATTTAGTTGAAGAGATAATATCTGATATTTTATTTTCATTGATATCATCTTTTAAATATAACGGTTTATAATTTATGATTTTTTTTAGTGTAGACATCTTTTGATATCCATTTATAAAAGCTCTTCTAAGATCAGAAGAGCTCACTACTCCTATAAACTTAGATTTTTCATTAATTACTAATAATAAATTCACTCCTGATTTTTCAATCATTTTCAGTGCGTCAATTATCTTTTTGTTCTGATTTATACAAAATTTTTTTAAAAAGGATTTTTGACTTAATTGCATATTTTTATTTTTGCTAGTTATTCTTATTGATAATTTCTGAAATTAAATTTGCTTGATGAATAATTTTTTGTTTTTTTTGTTTAATAGAAATAGGAAATGAAATACTTCTTTGTAAAAGCGCCCAAGCATTTTTCCAATATTTTTTATTACTATAATTTCGATAAATTTTATTTTCTGCCCAAATGTGTTTCCAATAACCAGCGTAGTGCCATCTTATAGCTATAGGAAGAATACCTGTTGGAATTTTCTTTTTATCTAAAATTTTTTTAATTTTTAAAGCTTTTTTTGCATTTTTTAAAAATATTACTAAATGGTCATTTTGATCTTCTGTTATTTTTGTATTTAAATTTCTAAAGTTTAAAAGGCTTTTTTTTTTTAAAATGTTGAATAGATATTTTCTATTTTGTTTCTTTTTTTTTAAAATAAAATTTAGTTTTTTTAATTGAGCTATACCCACTGCAGCCTGCATTTCGGTCATTCTATAATTGAATCCTCTCTGAAGAGCTTTATCTAAGCCTCTGTGGACATTTTTTTCATTAATATGACCATGATCTCTAATTGACTTTAGTTTTAAATATTGTTTTAAATTATTTGTACAAATGAATCCACCTTCACCGGTAGTGATAATTTTTCCAAAATCTAAACTGAAAAAACCACTTAAACCTAAAGTACCAATATTTTTATTTTTGTATCTAGCTCCAAAACTTTCGCAAGCATCCTCGATTAAAGGTATATTATTTTTTTTTGCAATCTTTAAAATTTCACTCATATCAGCTGAAGATCCAAGCATATGTACTGGCATAATACATTTTGTTTTTTTTGTAATTGAATTTGCTAGCTTTTTAGGACACATATTTAAAGAATTATCAACATCAACAATAACTGGGATGGCTCCTATTGACATAATACTCTCAATCGGTGCAATAAATGTAAATGCTTGAGTTATTACCTCATCTCCAGGTTTTACTCCTGCAGCTATTAAAGTTAATGCGCCTGCGGCCGTCCCTGATGAACAAGCAATTACGTATTTACATTTAAGTCTCCTTGCAACTAATTTTTCAAATTTTTCAACTCTATAAATACCTCTTCTTCTATCATGAAAGCTATGCGAAAAAAGTACTCCATTACTTTTATTAAAAATTTCTTTTAGAGCGTTTAGCTCCTCTTTCCCTATAATTTCGTTTCCGGACATAAATTTATTTTTCGTTGTTTATAATATTGTATTTTATATGATATAACTATTTTCCATGATTAATCAAAAAAATTTAAAAAAAAAGAAAAAATTTTTCAATCAAAACGGTGTAGTTGTATTCAAAAATCTTATTCCTAAAAGTTTAATCAACAAGTGCCTTAAAGACTTAGAAAAATTCGAGGCAAAAAATTACTCTAATAATAAAAATCTAGTTACCGATTTTTCTAAAAATAAAAGATATATTAGATATTTCCAATATTTAAATATTTATATTAAATCCTTTGAAGCTTTCTTTAATAGCAAAATACTTAATATAAGTTCATCATTATTAAATGATAATACGTATTTTTCGAGTATGAATTATCATAATAAAATCCCTGGTGGAAAAGCAACACCCCCTCATCAAGATAACTTTTATTGGTGTAGAAAACCAAAATCCGCTTTGACAGCCTATATCGCATTAAATAATCATTCATCAGTAAATGGTGGAATTGAGTATTTACTAACTACTCATAAACTAAAAACTTTTAACCACTTAGCATCTAAGGTTAAAGGATTTTCAAGCTTTATAAAAAATAGTAAAATTGACAATTATAAAAAATTTAAACCCAAATTAAAAACTGGTGATGTTATTTTCCATCATTGCAATATTATTCATCAAGCAGGTAAAAATAATCATAAAAAACTCGATCGAAAAGCTTTAGCTTTGGCGATATATTCAAATAGATCAAAACTAGATTTAAAATTACAAAAAAAATATTTTAAAAATCGAAATAATCCTTAATGTAATTTTGATTTGAATATTTTTTCTACTTTTTTCCAGTCTCCCATTGTGTTTATATCACTAAACTTTTCTTTAATTGGTATTAAAAAACTGTTTTTATCATAAACACTTTTAGATTTTTTCCATGTAATATTTTTGGCATACCAAAATTGTCCTGCATCTAAAAATTTATTGTTCAGAATGCCTCTTTTTTTTTTGATATTTTTTATTCTAACTAAATTTTTTAAATTTTCATTTTTCTTTTTTAAATTGACAGCAGTAAATATAAAATTAGCATTTTTTTTACTCAAATATTTATATGCTTTAACAACATTCTTATAATCTGTTAATGGTGAAGCGGGGTATTGACAACAAACAAATTTTGGAATTATTTTTTTTTTTAATAATTGTTTTAAACAATAATTGATAACACTGATTGTACCTACTTTATTTTGACTGTAGTATTTATTTCTTTTAAGAAAACAATTAACTCCATATTTTTTGCAAATATCAATTATTTCTTCACTATTCGTAGAAACTATTATTTCATCAAATATTTTTGTTTTTTTAAGTGCATTAATTGAATAAAAAATTATTGGCTTACCTAAAAATAATTTTATATTTTTATTTTTTATTCGTTTACTACCGCTTCTAGCTGTAATAATAGCAATATTTTTTAAAAATTTTTTTTTCAAAATAACTTAGTTTTTTCGAATAATTTTTTTTCGTAATAAAAGTTTTAAAATTTTTCTGACATTACTTATTTTATTATTTGTCAATATTGATAAATCGATGATATTTTTCCGCTTTGTAGTCAAATAAATTAATTTCATTATTAAATTTGTTTTTTTATAATCTGCCTTAACACTTGAGGAGTTTATAAGGCCGTATTTTGTTAAAAATGGTTCGGACTTCCCGTATAAATTATTTACGTAAAAATCATTATTATTTTCTAAAAAATTAAACATTTTTTTATATATTATAAATGAACTCCATAATCCATCAGCAGAAATAAAATTAAGATCATCCGCTGAAGTATGATATTCTTTATAGGTCCCATATTTACTTCTCATCACAGAACAAATAGGCAAATCTATTCCCGGCCAACAATATTGCCTTTCATCACTTCCTCTATGATCATCAAAATTAAATGTTGTGTATTTGATTTTATTTTTATCTAAAATATATTTTGCAAGATTATCGCATAAAAGGTTTTTGCTTGGAGAATTTAATAAAGACCATTTTTTGTTATCTCCAACACATACTACAACGAAACCTGCAACTACATTATTTTTTAATGTTTTTTTATACTTATTTATATAAGCAATAGATCCTATTGTTTCTGGCAGAAATAATATTCTATAGCTAAAATAATTCTTTGATTTTGTAAGGTACTTAGCTAGAGCTGTAGAAACAACTGGTCCAGATAATTCATTGTTGCCAAGAGATGGATGGCAGATATTCGTTGAAATTAATATTTCTTTCTTTGATTTACCTTTTATCAAAAGTTCACCATAAACAAGAAAACCTTTTTTAAATTTACTATCTATAAAAGCATGATACTTTTGATTTTTATCAATTTTTTTAAATTTATTGTAGGAAATGCAAAAACCCCATTTTTTTTTATAATAAGATGTAACATATGGAGTCACATTAGGCTGTTTCTTTAGATAATATAAATTTTTAGATAATTCACTATAATTTAAAATTTTATTTATTTTCGTTGAAAATCCAAGAATATTTAAATTGGATTTTTTAAAATCTAAGATTTTTTTATTTTTATTATTTCTTATATAACCGTCTTTAATTATCCATTCATCTGGGACTTTCCAGGAATTAATTTTTGTTCCTGATTTTATCTTTTTAATTTTTAAATCAGGAATTA
>MDTG01226196.1_pt1 | contig 18791 bp, 19 predicted proteins | sample 811421 | NCBI WGS metagenome assembly MDTG01 (sample SAMN05326645, study PRJNA326480) | marine metagenome | isolation source: seawater | place: Pacific Ocean: South East | collected 2011
ATTAATAAAAGATCTACGAAAACCTATAAAAGAAGAGTCAGAAGAAGTAACATCATAGTTATGCCTAGGCATATAAGTATCGTTTTTCCAGGTCAAGGTTCGCAGAAACTTGGTATGCTCAATAATTTACCCATTGATTTAGTTAACAATTATAAAAATCAAGCTGCAGATGTTTTAGGTTTTGATTTGGTTGATATGATTAATAATGGTAACAATGATGAATTAAACAAAACATCTATAACACAACCAGCTATATTATTTACATCTTTTATATACTATAAATATTTATCAGAATTATTTGATTTTAAACCTGATTTATTATGTGGTCATTCATTGGGTGAATATACAGCACTACTAGTTTCAAATGTAATTACTCTAAAAGAAGCTTTGTCTTTAGTTCATACCAGAGGATTACTTATGGAAAATGCAAAGAGTGGCTCAATGTATGCATTATTAAATATAGATTTTGAAATTGTTAAAGATTCATGCAGTAAAATATCAAATGAGACAAATTTAATAGTCTCACCAGCAAATATTAATTCTCCAAATCAAATTGTTATCTCAGGAAATACTAAAGCAGTTGAACTGGTTATAAACAAATTGAAGACAGAAGGATTTAAAAAAATTATTAAATTAAATGTTACTGTGCCATCGCATTGTGAGCTAATGAATGAAGCATCAAATTCATTTGCTGAGGTTTTAAATGAATTAAATTTAAATTTACCTAAAATAAAAATTGTTCATAATGTTAACTCTAATATTTCAAAAAATATTGATGAATTGAAATCAAATTTAATCAACCAATTAACTCAACCAGTCCAGTGGATTAAAACAATGAATTATATTAAAAAATTTAATGGTATTATTATTGAATGTGGTCCAGGAAAAGTTTTATCTGGGCTAGCTAAAGCTAATAATATTACTAAGTATATTTATTCTTCATCCTCTATTAATTTTAGTGAAGATATTAAAGAAGTTATATGAGCAAAGGTATAGTATTTATTTCAGGTGCTTCAAGAGGTATAGGTAATGGCATTGCTAAACATTTTGCAGAAAATGATTATATTGTTATAGGCACTTCTAGAAATGATTTTAAATTTAAAAATAAATCTGACAACCTCATACCAATTAAATTAGATATCACTTCCAGAAAAGATATTAAAGATTGTTTTAATCACCTCAAATCAAGAAATTTACTTCCAAATATATTAATAAATAATGCTGGTATAACATCAGATAAATTAATACTAACCATGAAAGATGAGGATTGGGATAATGTTATTGAAACAAATTTAACTGGAACTTATAACTTAACAAAGGTCTTTATTAAAAATATGATTAAAAACAGATCTGGTCGGATAATTAATATTTCTTCAATTGCTGGCCTAATGGGCAATCCAGGACAAGTCAATTACTCTTCTTCTAAAGCAGCTTTAAATGGCTTTACTAAATCTCTTGCAAAGGAAGTTGGTTCAAGAAACATTACAATAAATGCAATAGCGCCAGGATTTATAGATACTGATATGACTTCTTATATAGAAGAGGATAAAAAAAATAAAATTATTAAAGACATCCCACTAAGAAGGTTTGGTAATGCAGGTGATATATCAAAATTAGCTATCTTTCTTGCTTCAGACGAAGCAGGTTATATAACTGGTCAAACTATATCTGTTGATGGTGGATTATTTATGTATTAATTTGTGTGCAACTTTGAACTATTAGTTGTAAAATGTGTCAAATTTCAATATAGGGCGGTAATAAAATGAGCATTGAAGAAAGAGTAAAAAAAATAGTCAGTGATCAATTGGGTAAATCATCAGATGAAATACAAAGCGACTCATCTTTTGTTGACGATTTAGGAGCAGATTCATTAGACACTGTAGAGCTAGTTATGGCTCTAGAAGAAGAATTTGATATTGAAATAGCTGATGAAGATGCAGAAAATATATCAACTGTTAATGAAGCAGTAGAATATATCAATTCAAATTCTTAATTATTATTTATTAAATTATTATTTAAATGTATAAAATAACTATTGTTATTTAATACATTTATGATTTATATAAAACTTCTTATTCTTTCATTAACTATATTTGCATCCTTATATGGTCCATATAAGGGATTTTTAAATGACACTCCGATATATACAAGCGAGTACTTTAATATAAATAAAGGAGAATCCATCTCTATAACAATTTCTAAAATAACAAACCTTAATATACCTAATAAAATTTTTCTAAGGACCTATTTATATTTAAATAATATAAACAAGTTTCAATTAGGTGAATATGCGATAGAAAATAAAAATTTAAAAAACATTATTTTAGATTTTAAGAACGGAAATACTGTCACACATAAATTATTGATAAATGAGGGTATGAACATCTATCAGATAAATGAAGCATTAGACAATTCTTCACTTATAAATAATTGTTATATGCTTGAGTGTATTGATACTAATTTTGACTTTAAAGAAGGAATTTTATTTCCTGATACTTATTTCTACAAAAAAAATATGCTTGCCTCAAATATTCTCCAAAAAAGTCACAATAAACTAAACAAAGAATTAAATTTGATTTATAAAAAAAGAAATTTAAATAATATTTTAAATAAAGAGGAGATCTTAATACTTGCATCAATTATAGAAAAAGAAGCTGGAAATGATGAAGAAAAATTTAAAATATCCAGCGTATTCCAAACCAGACTATCTATTGATATGAGACTACAAGCTGACCCAACAATAATTTATGGTTTATTGCCTAATTTTGATGGAGATATTAAAAAATCTGATATCCTAGATTCATCTAATGAATATAATACTTATATGATAAATGGATTGCCACCTACACCAATTTCAATTGTATCTATGTCATCTTTAATTGCTGCTGCAAATGCTGAAATAGGTGAATATTTATTTTTTGTTGCAGACACCAATAATTCACATTATTTTTCTAAAACGTATGATGAGCATTTAAATAAAATTAAAGAAATAGGTTTAAATAAATGAAAATTATTTCATTTGAAGGCATAGAAGGTGTAGGTAAATCAACCCAAATTAATTTATTAAAAAATTATTTTGAATCTAAGAATTATATTGTTGAGATCTATAGAGAGCCAGGATCAACATCAATTGGTGAAAAAATCAGAGACATTTTATTGGATAGAAATAATGATTTATCAAGTGAAACAGAATTATTATTGATGTTTTCAGCAAGGGCTGAGCTAATAAAAAAAATAAATTCTTCTAATTGCGATTATTTACTATTAGATAGGTTTTATGATGCTTCAATGGCCTATCAAGGGTTTGGTAGAAATTTATCAAAAGATTTCATTTCTTCACTTACCTCTTTTATAAAATGCCCAACACCAGATTTAAGTTTTTTATTTGATGTTTCTGTCGAAGAGGGTTTCAAAAGAAAAAATAATGATAAAAAGGATAGAATTGAATCATCAAGCAAGGATTTTTTTAATAAAGTAAGAAAGGGGTATCTAAAAATTGCAAAAAATAATCAAGAAAGATTTTTTATAATTAATGCAGCAAATGATATAGAAAAAATTCATAATGAAGTTATTAAAAATATTGAGAAGATATGAATTTAATAAATTTACATTGGATTGATGATATATATAAATCTATAAATTTTAATAATCTATCACATGGAATAATAATTAGTGGTCCTGAGGGAATCGGCAAAGAAATTTTAGCCAAAAAAATATCATCAAGATTAATAAATAATATGACAGATGAGAATACAGAGTTTATAAATAATCATCCAGATTTTTTTATTATTAATAAAGAAAAAATCCTTCTTAAGCATATTACATTTAGAGAAAATGAATGGGATGAAGATCTTGGTAAAAGAAATGTTATCGATTTTTTATCTATAACTCCATCCAATTCTACCAATAAAGTTGCACTTATCTTAAATGCTCAATTGATGAATGATGCTAGTCAAAATGCACTATTAAAGTCATTAGAGGAACCAGCAAAAAATACTTACATTATTATGACAACAGATAGACCAAAATCTTTATTAGAGACGATATATAGTAGATGTCAGGTTATAAATATTCCTGCATTATCTGAGGACCATATAAATGAATGGTTAACTGAAAATGGCATATCAGATTTCTTTGCTAATGATTTTCCAAGTTATATGACACCATTAAAGATAATGGACGATATAGAGAATAATAAACATCTTAACTTTAAGATTTTTATTAAAATATTAAATGACTTTTTCAGCACCTCAATTACTCAAGATGAAGCAATCAAATTAATAAATAAACTTGAAATAGACTTGATAGAAAAATCAAATTATTTAGTTGAATTTTTAAAAATTTTATTAAAGTCAAAATTAACATCCGAACCATTAAGCGGTATTTATAAAAAATTTAATTCCAGCAATTTTAATAACCTTAAGTTATCAAATTTAATAAATGAATTAAATGAATTAAGATTTGATTTTTTTAAGGTACCCCAAATTAATGAAACCCATTTTTTTAATTATTTCTTTAGTGAGCTAAAAAATTCAATTAAGATATAGTCGTACCACCATCAACGACAATTGTTTGCCCATTAATATAATTACCAGCTTCAGAAGCTAACATTACAGCGACACCAGCAATTTCATCAGGTTCGCCAATCCTTTGCATAGGAGTAGTTCCTAATACTGATTTTAATATATCTGGATTTTCCCATAATGCTTTTGCAAAATCTGTTTTTATTAAACCAGGTGCAATCGAATTAGCTCTTATGTTTTTATGACCAAATTCAGCCGCTATATTTTTTACAATCATTACATCTGCAGCTTTACTAATATTATATGCACCTAAAATAGGGCTTCCTTTTATTGCTGCAATGCTTGAAATGATAATAATTGATCCATCTTCTCTATCTATCATTTCTGGCAAAACAAGATTACATAAAATTTGATTAGACTTAATATTGTTATTCATAACTTTATCAAATTTATCATTTGGCATATCTAACATAGAGCCCATAAACGGATTTGTTGCAGCATTACAAACAAGAACATCTATTTTTCCTAATTTATCTATTGTTTTGTTGACAAGTTCTTCTAACTGTTTTTCATCACTAATACTTGCTGCTATAGGATGAGCTAAGTTAATTCCAACGTCGTCATTTATTTCATCCGCAGTTTTTTCACACATATCTAATTTTCTACTAGATATAATTACATTAGCACCATGAAGGGCGCAATGATGGGCTATAGATTTACCTATTCCTCTTGAAGAACCTGTTATTAATATAGATTTATTTTTTAGGTTAAATAATGACATTTTTTCATTATAATTAATTAATGACTAAAAAAGTTGAAATATATTCGAAATCTAATTGTTCTTATTGCGTTATGGCTATGAATTTTTTTGAATCAAAGGGAATAGAATATAAAGTATATAGTTGTGACGATCATAATATATTCAAAGAGATGCTTGATAGAAACCCTAAAGCTAGAACAGTACCTCAAATTTTTATAGATGATAAATTAATAGGCGGTTATACTGATTTAATCGAAAATTTTAACGAATAAAATTATGGATCAATTTAATAACTTTTTAATTCTTTTAGATGCCAATCTAAGTGGCTCATGGTGGTTTCCAGCATTGTTAATAGGTACTGGCGTATTTTTCACAATTTACCTTGGATTCCCTCAATTCAAATATTTTAAAAGTGCCCTAAAGATTGTTTCTGGAAAAAATAAGTCTGAATCTGAGGGTGAAACCACTGGATTCCAGGCTCTTACTACTGCTATGTCAGGAGCAGTTGGAACTGGAAATATAGGTGGTGTTGCATTAGCAATATGGACGGGTGGCCCGGCTGCTATATTTTGGATGTGGATTACAGCTATATTTGGCATGACAACAAAATTTGTTGAGGTAACTTTAGGTCATAAATATAGAACTAAACTTAAAGATGGATCGATTTCAGGTGGCCCAATGTACTATATAGAACATGGAATGAATATGAAATGGGTTGCTATTCTCTTTGCTTTTTTCATGATGATTACGGCCATAGGCTCTGGAAATATGCCTCAAATTAATAATATTGCTTTAGTTATGAATACTGAATTTTCTATTCCAAAGTTATTTACAGGATTATTTTTAGGCCTTTTACTATGGATTATCATAATTGGTGGCATAAAAAGGATTGCATCTGTTGCTAGTAAAATTATTCCAATAATGGGACTTATATATTTTGGTGGAGCTTTAATTATATTAGTAGAAAATTATCAAAATATAATTCCATCATTTAATGCTATTTTTGGACAAGTATTTTCTGGCTCGGCAGCTGTAGGTGGTTTTTTAGGTGCAAGTTTTGCAATGAGTCTAAAATATGGTGTAGCTAGAGGGTTATATTCTAATGAAGCAGGTCAAGGTTCATCACCCATTGCTCATGCTTCATCAAAAAATAAATCTATTGACCAGGGCGTAATATCTATTTTAGAACCATTTATAGATACGATTGTTGTATGTAGTGTTACAGCATTAGTTATTTTATCAAGTGGCGTATGGACAGAAAAATTTGATACAACATTTTCAAAAACCGATATGGTAATTCTTGATGGTGTATATAGCGATGAAAAAACCATAGAAGGAAATTATATTTATCCAGATCAAATAAATGAATTGACAAAGTATGTTCAATCAATGGATTCTAATGTAAATGAGTATTCTGGCTCAATCAATCTAATAGATGGAAAATTAATTAATGATAATATTACTGTTATACATTCGAGGTCTATCGCAGAAAATGTAATAATTAGTAGTCCTGACAATAGTTTATATTCAGGAACCTTGAATATAACAAATGGGAAAATTATTGAGCCTGTTACTATCAAAGGCAAGTCCTTGGTAAGTTCAGCTGAATTGACTGCAAAAGCTTTTTCTCAAGGTATTCTTGGACAATATGGCGGAAAGTTAGTTGCTATTGCTTTGTTATTATTTGCTTTTTCAACTTCAATTACATGGTGTTATTATGGAGATAGATCAACAGCATATATTTTTGGAGAAAAAGGCGTTGTTTGGTACAGAAATTTTTATGTTCTGTGCTTTGTACTTGCTGCAGTAATTGATACTACTGTTGTGTGGAATATAGCTTATGTAGTAGTAGCATTGGTATCAATTCCTAATTTGATTGCTATGTTTGTTTTAAGAAAAGAAATGAAAAAGTTATCAGATAATTTTGATATCATTTAATTCTTAATAGTGAAATAATCTCTAAATGATCAGTATTTGGAAATTGATCAAATAACTCAATTTCATCAATATAATGAGTTGAAATTTTATTAATATCTCTAATATAGGTTTTAGGGTTACATGATATGTATATGATATTTTTAAACTTTTTAAGCATATTTAAAGTATTAAAATCTAAACCTGATCTTGGCGGATCAACAATTATATGTGAGAAGTCATAATCAACTAACTTAATATTTCCCATCCTTATAAACTTTTTTCCATCCATTGCTTCAGAAACTTCATCAGATGAAAGCCTAGAGTTAGAAATATTATTAATATTGTTATCTAATAATGCTTTATTAAGACATTTAATTGATGATCTGTTGTTCTCTGTAGCTAGAATTTTGTTAAATACTTTTGATAAAGGTAATGTAAATGTTCCAACTCCACAATATAATTCAAGCAAGTCTTTTTGATTGTCTATCAAAGAAATAACTTTATTTATCATCTTAGGTAATATAAATTTATTTGGTTGAAAAAAGCAATTGTCTGTCTGATAGATTTTAATTTTATTATCAATAAAGTCAGTCAGATAGTTTGAATTTGTTGCATATAAAAATTTTTTTGATCTTATTAGAATATTAATTTTTAAATCTTTAGATATCATATCAACTATAGTTATTAAATGATTATCAATAGTCTTGTGATATATCAATGTAACCATAATATTATTATTGTTATTTGATCGGAAATTTATTTGAAAAAGTTTAGTTTTTAATTGCTTGGTTTTATTAATTATATTTAATAAATTTGGCATTAGATTTTGAATTGGTTTAACGGCTTTATCAAATGATTCTAGGAATAATTTTTTATCATTCTCATGCATTATGTATGAATCTTTATAGTATCCAAATTCACATCTTTGTCTAAATCCGCTTGTAGGACTTAAATTTATATTTATTTTTTTTGTATAAAATGAAGAAATGTTTTTATTAAAGATATCAAATTTATTCATTAATTATTTATAAAAATTCTTGTAATTATTAAAACTATACATATAAATATCGTATTAATGCTTATAAATAAAATAATTATTTTTTTAAAAGACAAATTTTTAAGATCTTTATTAAGGTCAGATTTTTTCCTTATTCCAAAAAATGAACTTATAATTCTATAAAACCACATATATATGAGTAAAATAATAAATATAACTAAATCAGCAGAAGAGTATCTTTCAAAGCTTATACAAGATAAAAATGAAATAGATTTATCAATTAGAATCTTTATAGCTGATCCAGGTACACCCAAGGCTGAAACCTGCCTTGCGTATTGTAAACCAGATGAAGCACTACCAGATGATTTAATCATAAATTTAGATTTAATAAGTGTAAATATAGAAAAAAGAAGTGTTCCATTTTTAAAAGATGCTGAGGTTAATTTTGATAATGATACATTTGGGGGTCAACTTACTATAAAAGCACCAAATGCAAGAATGCCTAATATTTCATCTGATAGTCCAATAGAAGATAGAATAAATTACATTATTTATAATGAAATTAATCCAATGTTAGAATCTCATGGCGGAGAAGTAAGTCTTGTTGAATTCAATGATAAAAACGAAGCAGTCCTCCAGTTTGGAGGAGGTTGTCAAGGTTGTGGAATGGTTGATGTTACATTAAAAGATGGAATAGAAAAGACTCTTATCGAACAATTACCAGAAATTAAGGCTGTTAAAGATTTAACAGATCATTCAATTGATGATAATGCATATTATAAGTAAATTATATTTTGTTTACTGATAATAAAATACCAAACATAGGATGTTCAAATAGATGAATTTCATTATTAAAAATCCTTTTTTCTTCATCTATATATATATTTAAATCAGTATTTGATATTACTTCTTCAGGTCTCTTAGGATTAACGATGTTTATATTTTCTATATCATTTGGATAATTTAGATTTAAATCATAATCTTGAGCAATTATTTTAGTTGTATAAATCTTTTTTTCTAGATCTTTTATATGAGATTCTATTGGCTTTATCTTCAATTTTTTATTATTTATACCTATAAAAGCTTTTATTTCAGCATGCATATATCTTTTTTTATATAATTTTAAGTAAAACCCATAATCATTATTTTTATCTTCAGAATATAAATACTTGCTAGAGTCAAAATCATCAATCCCTTGAACCCAAGCTTTAGAATCAATTAAAATAACATTATTATCATCGATTATTTTTTTTTTAATTTCTTTAAGAGTATTAAAATCTTTACTTTCTCTAAACCAATTTTTAGGATTTGGATTGTAATCTTTATTTATAGAATCCGAAGATTCAGAAGATGAATAAATTGGATTTATATTTGAAAATAAGTTTGAAAAAAATGATGTAGTTTTTGAGAAGTTATTTAATGCTGTTTTATTTATATATAAATCAGGATTATAAAATTTTATTATTGACTCATTCGGAATTTCTAGTTCAGTATTAAAATCTTCATTTGAATTAGTATTTAAATATTTAAATATAATAATTTCTATTTTGTATTCATCAATACCTTCATTTGAATTTATATTTATATTAAATATTAGTAAAAAGGTTAATAATTTAGTTATTTTCATAAAATCAAAGGGTAACATTTTTTATCTTTTTAAAGATAAATTATTCTATATTTTATAGTCATTATATTTATTTTTAAGCTTTTAGTTGTGTATAATGATGACCTTATTTTATCAATCAACATTAAAAATAAAAAATTATGGATATAAACTTTAGTAAAGAAGATATTGCATTTAGAGATGAAGTTAGAGATTGGCTAGAGAACGATTACCCAAAACATGTAAAGGAAAAAACTGATAAAGATATAACAATAAGCAAGGAAGACTTAATTGATTTTCATAAAGCTTTATCAAAAAAAGGTTGGATGGGTTATAACTGGCCTGTTGAGTATGGCGGTACAGGTTGGTCAGCTTCAAAACTATATATATTTAATAAAGAATTAGGTTTAGCTGGATGCCCACCAATTCTTCCTTTTGGTGTGGGAATGGTTGGGCCAGTTATCTATACATTTGGTAATGACGAACAAAAAGAACGATTTTTACCGGACATCCTTAATTTTAATACTTGGTGGTGTCAAGGTTACTCAGAGCCTGGCTCGGGTTCAGATTTAGCATCATTAAAAACTAAAGCCGTACTTAGAAATGACCTTGATGAAGATTATTATGTTGTAAATGGTTCAAAAACTTGGACTACATTAGCTCAAAATGCTGATTGGATCTTTTGTTTAGTTAGAACAGATAATAGTGGTATTAAACAAGAGGGCATTTCTTTTTTACTAATTGATATGAAATCTCCAGGTATAGAAGTAAAGCCCATAATAACCATTGATGGTGATCATGAAGTTAATTCTGTATTCTTTTCAGATGTTAAGGTTCCTGCTAAAAATTTAATTGGAGAAGAAGGTAAAGGATGGACATATGCAAAGTTTTTATTAGCACATGAGAGATTTGGAATTGCGGCAGTTGGGTCATCAATGCGTCAACTTGATAAACTTAAAAAAATTATAAAAGAGCTTGATAATTCAGATCTTCAAAAGAAAGTTAATGAATTAGAAGTATCATTGTCCGCTCTAGAGATTACAGAATTAAGATTATTATCTGCTCTTGAAAATGGCGGACATCCAGGTGCTGAATCATCAATATTAAAAATTAAAGGCACAGAGATGCAACAAAAGTTATCTGAATTATTTGTAGAAGCTTCTGGTGAATATGCACTTATGTATCCTGGCCCTAATGGATATGAAACTAATTTAAAACCAGCCGGACCAGATTATGCTGCAAATGGACTTTCTGCTTTTTTAAATTTACGTAAAACATCAATATATGGTGGAAGCAATGAAATCCAAAAAAATATTCTTTCTAAGTTTGTTTTAGGTGTTTAAATATGAATCTTAATTATAGCGAAGAACAAATTATGCTTCGTGAACAGATTCAGAAATTTTGTGATTCAGAATATGACTTTTATAAAAGAGAAGATATTGTTAAGTCATCAAATGATTTTGACCCAAATGTCTGGAAGTTATTCGCAGAACAGGGCTGGTTATCAATGCCTATATCAGAAAATGCTGGAGGATTAGGCTTTGGACCAATTGAATTATCTATATTATTTGAAGAATTTGGGAAAGCTTTAGTTATTGAACCATATCTTTCTACAATCATTCTATCAGCAACATTACTTGATCAATCAACGTATGCCGAAAAGAATGAATTAATTCAAAAAATATGTACTGGAGATATGCATATTTCATTTGCTTATGCAGAGGCTAATAAAAGTTATGATTATTTAGATACAAACACCACTATTAGTTCTGAAAACATACTTAATGGAACAAAAACATTAGTTTTAAATGGCTCAAATGCTGATAAGATTATTACTACATGTAATAACGATGGCGAATTTAAAATTATTATTCTAAATTCTAATCTAGATGGAGTATCAGTTAATTCGTTTCCTACTGTTGACGGCCAATCCTGTGCTGAGGTTTCTTTTGAAAATGTAAAATTAGATGATTCTTGTATCATTTCAACAGGAACTGATGCTAAAGAGCTAGTAAAACAAACTATAAATCTTGCAACTTTATGTATATGTGCTGAAGCCGTAGGATGTATGGAATCATGTTATTCAAAAACACTTGAATATACAAAAGGAAGAGAACAATTTGGTCAACCAATTTCAAGCTTTCAAGTACTTCAACATCGAATGGTTGACATGTTTATAGAAGCTGACTTAGCTAAGTCTTTATTAATTAAAGCTACACTCGAAGTTAACAATCGTTCTGATGATATGTATAAACATGTCTCTGCACTTAAATCATATATTGGTAAATCTGGTAAGTTTTCTGCACAAGAAGCAGTACAATTACACGGTGGAATGGGCGTAAGTGAAGAAATGATGATAGGACACTATTTAAAAAAAATGGTGTCAATTGATGCTCTTTTTGGTAACTCTGATTACCATTTAAATAAATTCGCAAGTTAACTTTATTTAGTTATTCAAATAAATACATTTATAATTAATACATGGTTGATAAAAAAGATATAAATTTTCAGTCTACTGAAAGACAAAAACGTATATTGCCAGAAGATTCATTTGGTGATTGGAAATGGAGAGAGGCATTAGCAGAACTAATGGTTCCATTGATAGGAACTTTATATAGAAATGGTATTAATATAATGATTTATGGTAAATCATTAGTGAATGAATCACCTGTAGCCATTATGAAGGCTCATAGGTTTGCAAGACAGGCTGATAATAATGAATTAAGTGAATTTGAAACATATCCAATGATTGACTACATTTCAACATTAGATCTTAAGGATTGCGAAATAGATATAGGTGAAATTGCTGTAAAGTGCCCATTTTTTAATGATATTAAAGATAATCAAACAAAAATAGCTGATTATATTAATGATGAACTAAAAACTGTAATCAATAAAAAATCAAACAGGCCTAAAGAACCGAGAAATATTGTTTTATATGGTTTCGGAAGAATTGGAAGGCTTGTTGCTAGAATGATGACTCAAACTACCGGACCAGGCAACTATTTTTTACTTAAAGCAATTGTAATAAGAAAAGGTTCGGATGATGATATATATAAAAGAGCTAGTCTTTTAACCAGAGACTCAGTGCATGGACCTTTCGATGGAACTGTTAGAGTTGATGAGGAATGCTCATCATTAATTATTAATGGAAATCCTGTAAGAGTAATATATGCATCTAGTCCTGAGGATGTATCTTATTCAGATTACGGAATTAATAATCCTATAATTATTGATAATACTGGTGTATGGAGAGATGAAGAGAGTTTGTCAAAACACATAAAATCAGGAGCAGATAAAATAATTTTAACTGCACCTGCAAAAGGTAACTTAAAAAATATTGTTTACGGAATTAATGATGATATTTTAGATGATAAAGATAATATTATCTCTGCAGCTTCTTGCACAACAAATGCCATTGTTCCAGTATTAAAAGTGTTAAATGATGAGTTTAATATTGAAAATGGCCATGTTGAAACTATTCATGCCTATACAAATGATCAAAATTTAATCGATAATTTTCATAAAGGTGATAGAAGGGGGAGAGGTGCACCACTTAATATGGTTCTTACCACTACAGGAGCAGTAAAAGCAGTCTCAAAAGCTTTGCCAGAACTTGAAGGAAAACTTACTGGTAATGCTATTAGAGTACCTACACCAAATGTTAGTCTGGCGATATTATCATTAATTTTAAAAAAATCAGTAACTTCTGAACAAGTAAACCAATATCTTAAGGGAATAGCTTTTCATTCTAAATATAGAGAAATAATAGGCTTTGTTAATTCTCCTGAAATTGTGTCAACAGACTTTTATTCTAGTCCATTTGCATCTATTATTGATTCACAAGCAACCATAACAAGCGATAAAAGACTTACTTTATATTGTTGGTATGATAACGAATATGGTTATACAAAACAGGTTATAGGATTAGCAAAAAAAGTTGCTAAAATTAATCTTCCAAGGTTACCTGTTCCAATTAGTTAAAATCATAGTATCGAAGCGACTTTGGCTTTATAATTCTATTGTTTTATAGTTTATTTAACTTTAATAAGGCACACATAAAGTGATTACAATTAAAAAAGGTCTAGATCTACCAATATCTGGTTCGCCTTTGCTGTCTTTAACTGATGAACCAAAAATAATGTCCGTTGCATTATTATCTAATGATTTTGTAGGTATGAAGCCAACAATGCTAGTTAAGATAAATGATGTCGTTAAGGCTGGACAAAAACTTTTTGAAGATAAAAAAAATGAAGGGGTATTTTTTACATCTCCTGCAGGCGGAACTATTAAAGCAATTAATAGAGGAGAAAAAAGAAGGTTCATTTCAATTGAAATAGACATAAATAGTAATGAAGAGTTTGAAAAATTTGAGATTGGTAATAATAAAAATGATATAAGAACAACTTTAATAAATTCAGGTTTATGGAATGTATTTAGAACTAGACCATTTAATAGGACGCCTAAAATATCTGATAATCCTGATAAAGTTTTTATAAATTGTTGCGATACTAATCCACTTGCATCTGATCCTTATGAAATTATTAAACTTGATCAAGATATATTTGATGAAGGACTTAAAGTTATAAATAATCTATTTGATTGTGATATACATTTAACCTATCAAAATAATAATTTCGATACGTCTAATAATAATATCAATTATCATCAAATTAATGGTCCTCATCCTGCTGGACTAAGTAGTATGCATATTTCAAGAATATATCCCGTTAGTCTTACACGTACAGTATGGACATTAAATTATCAAGATGTTATCTCTATTGGGTATCTATCAATAAATAATAGAATTAGAACCTTTAAGAATATCAGCTTAGCAGGGCCTAATGTTTTTGAACCATCACTAATAAAAGTAAGAAATGGTGCAAATATTGATGAAATAGTAGCTGGAAAAGCTGAGCCAGACTCTAGAGTAATTTCAGGATCAGTATTATATGGTCATATATCAGAAGGTGTAATGAATTACTTGGGCTTCTATGATTCTCAAATATCATGTATATCTGATAAATTGAATGACAATTTTATGAGCTGGTTAAATCCAGGATCTAAATTGCATTCAAAGTTAAACGTTTTTTCTTCAGCTTTTATTAAACCCAAAAACTTTATCTTTAATACATCTAATAATGGTGCTGATAGAGCAATAGTACCAATATCGTCATACGAAGAGGTATTACCAATGAATATTCTTGTTACACAACTTCTAAAATCACTTGTAGTTGCTGATACAGAACTCGCTATAGATTTAGGGATGCTAGAATTAGTGCCTGAGGATTTAGCATTATGCTCTTATATATGTCCAAGCAAATACGATTACTCATCACTTTTAATTGATAATTTGAATAAAACTTTTTCTGAATTATGAAATCATTAAGAAAATTTATAAATACAATCAAACCAAGCTTTGTTGGTGAAGGGAAATACTCAAAATGGTTTCCATTATTCGATGCTTTTGAAAACTTTTTTTATTCATCTTCTGGAAAAACTTCAAATCCTACTCATGTAAAGGATGCTATTGATATACAAAAGATAATGGTAGTAGTTTGGTTGGCAACATTTCCAACTATGTTTTTTGGCATGTATAATCTTGGCTCACATTCATTAGAATATTTAGAATTAATAGGCCAACAGAATACAGGAGATTGGCATCATGCAATTGTAAACATTGTTGGCTATGATTCATCAAGCTTTTTTGCAAAGTTATGGTTTGGTGCGGCATATTTCATTCCAATATATGTTGTTGTATTTATTGTTGGTATTGGTTGGGAAGTTGTCTTTGCTGTTATAAGAAAACATGAGATAAATGAAGGAGCTTTTGTATCAACAGTCTTATTTTCTCTTAGCTGTCCTCCTGATATACCTTTATGGCAAGCTGCACTTGGAATAACTTTTGGATTAGTAATTGGCAAAGAAATATTTGGAGGTACTGGTAAAAATTTTTTAAATCCAGCTCTTACGGGTAGAGCATTTATTTATTTTGCTTATCCTGCACAGTTATCTGGTGATAAAGTCTGGATAGCAGGACTGTCAGATTATAATATAGTCCCCGAAGGTTATAGTGGTGCTACTGCATTGGGTGTAGCTGCAGAAAAAGGTATTCCAGGCCTTATTGATAGTTTTTCATGGTTTGATGCATTTATAGGTAATATACCAGGATCAGTAGGTGAAACATCAGTTATAGCTATTTTAATAGGGTTAGCAATTTTATTACTAACAAAGGTAGCATCTTACAGAATAGTATTAGGTACATTAATTGGAATGATAATTATGTCTTCAATATTAAATATTGTTGGCTCTGATACAAATCCAATGTTCTATGTACCATGGTATTGGCATGCTGTAATAGGTAGTTTCGCTTTTGGTTTAGTTTTTATGGCAACAGAGCCTGTTTCTGGTTCCGGAACAAATACAGGAAGATGGATTTATGGCTTTACAATAGGAGTTTTAGTTATATTAATAAGGGTTATAAACCCTGCATTCCCAGAAGGAATGATGCTTGCCATATTATTTGCTAACCTATTAGCTCCTGTTATTGACCATATGGTTGTAATTAGTAATATACGCAAAAGAAAGGTTTTATTAAATGAATGAGTCTATATTAAAAACCATCGGAGTAGCATTTTGCGTATGTTTGGTATGCTCATTAATTGTTTCATTTTCGGCAGTAAGCCTTAGAGATATGCAAAAAGAAAATAAATTAAATGATAAAAGAATTAAAATATTACAAACAGCAGATATCTATAATCCTAATGAAGATATTAAAGATCAATTTTTAAAGCTAGAAACAAAGTTCCTTGATTTTAATACTGGTAAGCTAATGGATTCTTATTTAAATTATTCATTAGAAGAATATGACCCAATTTTATCAACTAGAGATGCTAATTTATCAACAAAAGTATCTCAATCTGATGATATTGCCATTATTAAAAATAGAGAAAATATAGGTAAAATTTATATCCTTCGTAATGATGATTATTCAATAGATAAGTTAATTCTTCCTATTAGAGGATATGGTTTATGGGGAACTTTATATGGATATATTTCTATTAAAAGTGATTTTAATACAGTATCTAGAATAGAGTTTTATGATCATAAAGAAACGCCTGGCTTAGGTGCTGAAGTCGACAATCCTAAATGGAAAAATTTATGGACAGGAAAAAAGATATATCAAAATGGCAAAGTTTCACTTAATGTTATAAAAGGTAGAGTTACAGATGATGATAAATTATATGAATATAAGATTGATGGGCTATCAGGAGCTACAATTACAGGCAGAGGTGTCACTAATATGATTGTTTATTGGTTTGGTGAATCAGGCTATTCTAAATTATTTGAAGAATTAAATTATGAATCTTAAAAGATACAAAGAAGTACTTTTCAAACCATTGATAGATGAAAATCCAATCACTCTTCAAATATTAGGAATTTGTTCTGCTTTAGCAGTTACAAATAATTTAACAGTAACAATGGTTATGTGTGTTGCTGTCATAAGTGTTATTTCTTTCTCAAACTTATTTATATCATTAATAAGAAACTATATACCTAGTTCTATAAGAATTATTGTACAAATGACCATTATTGCTTCTTTAGTTATTGTTGTTGATGAATTATTAAAAGCTTATGACTATGAAACAAGTAAAAAATTATCTGTCTTTGTTGGACTAATTATTACGAATTGTATTGTAATGGGAAGGGCAGAAGCATTTGCTATGAAAGAAAAACCATTATTAAGTTTCTTTGATGGTCTAGGTAATGGAATTGGTTATAGTATTATTTTAATTGGAGTGGCATTCATTAGAGAGCTTTTTGGGTCAGGAACTTTATTTGGATATGAGATTTTACCTCTTATATCTAATGGAGGTTGGTATATGGGCAATAATCTTCTATTACTTCCACCAAGTTCATTTATTATTATAGGATTGTTTATTTGGGCTATTAGATCCTATAAACCAGCTCAAATAGAAGTTGATGAATTTGAGATTAAACCTCATTCAACCGTACCAGATTTAACTAAACGAGAAATCAATGTTTGAACATTATTTGAATATATTTATAACAACAGTATTTATAGAAAATATAGCATTATCATTATTTTTAGGTATGTGTACGTTTATAGCAATATCAAAAAAAATTGATGCTGCTTTCGGATTAGGTATAGCAGTTATAGTGGTTTGTTTGATTACAGTACCTTTAAATAATTTAATTTATAACTATATATTAAGAGAAGATGCATTAACTTGGTTAGGAATACCCGGTACCAATTTAGAATTTGTAGAATTAATTAGTTACATAGGTGTAATAGCAGCAAGTGTACAAATTCTAGAAATGTTTTTAGATAAATATGTACCAGCTCTTTACAATGCTTTAGGACAATTCTTGCCTTTAATTACAGTTAATTGTGCAATATTAGGTGCATCACTATTTATGATTGAAAAAGATTTACTATTTATGGAAAGTGTTGTTTATGGTTTTGGAGCAGGCTTTGGTTGGGCCTTAGCTATCGTGGTATTGGCTGGCATAAGAGAGAAACTTAAATACTCTGATATGCCAGAAGGTTTAAAAGGCTTGGGTGCTACATTCATTATAGTTGGGCTAATGAGTTTTGGTTTTATGTCATTTGGAGGCATATCTTTATAAATATGAGTATAGATTTAATATTAGGAGTAGCTTCATTTTGTGGAATAGTGCTTTTATTAGTGCTTGTTATTATCGCTGCTAGATCTAGATTAGTTTCCACTGGTAATGTTTCAATTGAAATAAATGGTGATCAAGATAACCCTATAGTAGTTCCATCTGGTTCTAAATTATTACAAACCCTTGCTGACAATAACATTTTTTTAGCATCAGCATGTGGAGGTGGAGGAACTTGTAGTCAATGTAAATGCCAAGTCATAGAGGGTGGGGGGTCAATATTAGCAGCAGAAGAATCTCACTTTAATGTAACTGAACAAAAACAAGGCTGGAGATTATCATGTC
>MDTG01313874.1_pt1 | contig 18791 bp, 15 predicted proteins | sample 811421 | NCBI WGS metagenome assembly MDTG01 (sample SAMN05326645, study PRJNA326480) | marine metagenome | isolation source: seawater | place: Pacific Ocean: South East | collected 2011
CTTACAGGAGCTGATTGTGAAAGACTTATTAAACTTTCTAAAAGCACAGCATAAGACCGAAGAATTTGATGCAATCAAAATTGGTCTTTCTTCACCAGACATGATTCGTTCATGGTCTTTTGGTGAAGTTAAAAAACCTGAAACGATCAACTACCGTACGTTCAAGCCTGAACGTGATGGTTTGTTTTGTGCGCGTATTTTTGGCCCAGTTAAAGATTATGAGTGTCTTTGTGGCAAATACAAACGCCTAAAACACCGTGGTGTTATCTGTGAGAAGTGTGGCGTTGAAGTTACACAAACAAAAGTTCGTCGTGACCGCATGGGCCACATTGAACTGGCTTCACCAGTTGCTCACATCTGGTTCCTAAAATCGCTTCCGTCTCGTATCGGCCTATTGATGGATATTCCGCTGCGTGATATTGAACGAGTACTTTACTTCGAAATGTACGTGGTTACTGAACCAGGTATGACAGATCTTGAGAAGTCTCAGATGCTGACAGAGGAAGAGTACTTGGATCGTTTGGAAGAATGGGGTGATGAATTCACGGCCAAAATGGGTGCCGAAGCGATCAAAGATCTGCTTGCATCTATGGATCTTCCTGCAGAAATTGAAGAAATGCGTGAAGAGCTTCAGTCAACTAACTCAGAGACTAAGCGCAAGAAGATCACTAAACGTCTTAAATTGGTCGAAGCATTTGTCCAATCTGGTAACAATCCAGAGTGGATGATACTGACAGTATTGCCAGTTCTTCCACCAGACTTACGCCCACTTGTTCCATTGGATGGCGGACGTTTTGCTACTTCTGATCTGAACGATCTTTACCGTCGTGTTATCAACCGTAACAACCGATTGAAGCGTCTTCTTGAACTTGCTGCACCTGATATTATCGTGCGTAACGAAAAGCGTATGCTTCAAGAATCGGTTGATGCGCTTCTTGATAACGGTCGTCGTGGTCGTGCCATCACAGGTTCAAACAAGCGTCCTTTGAAATCTCTTGCTGATATGATCAAGGGTAAACAAGGTCGTTTCCGTCAGAACTTGCTTGGTAAGCGTGTTGACTACTCTGGTCGTTCGGTTATCACGGTAGGTCCTTACCTACGTCTACACCAGTGTGGTCTTCCTAAGAAGATGGCACTTGAGCTATTTAAGCCATTTATTTACAGCAAGCTAGAAACTCGTGGTTTAGCGACGACGATCAAAGCTGCAAAGAAAATGGTAGAGCGTGAAGAAGCTATTGTTTGGGATATTCTTGACGAAGTTATCCGTGAACACCCTGTGTTACTAAACCGTGCACCAACACTTCACCGTCTTGGTATTCAGGCGTTTGAACCTGTACTTATCGAAGGTAAAGCTATCCAGCTTCACCCTCTTGTATGTGCAGCGTATAACGCGGACTTCGATGGCGACCAAATGGCGGTTCACGTTCCTCTAACACTAGAGGCGCAGCTAGAAGCACGTACTCTGATGATGTCGACAAATAATATATTGTCGCCTGCATCGGGTGACCCAATCATCGTACCTTCTCAGGACGTAGTATTGGGCCTTTATTACATGACTCGTGATAAAATTAATGTCAAGGGCGAGGGTATGTACCTTGCTAGCCCTGCAGAAGCTGAAAAAGCTTATCGTACTAAAACTGCTGAGCTTCATGCTCGCGTTAAGGTTCGTATCACAGAGACTGTAAAAGACGAAGATGGCCACATCACAACAGAAACGAAAATGGTTGATACAACTATCGGTCGTGCAATGTTGTGGCAAATCGTTCCTAAAGGGCTTCCTTACAGCATCGTAAACCAAAAATTGGGTAAGAAGCAGATTTCTCATTTGCTTAACGAGGCGTATCGTAAGCTTGGTTTGAAAGACACAGTTATCTTCGCTGACCAAATCATGTACACAGGTTTTGCTTACGCAGCACTTTCTGGTGTATCTGTAGGTATCGACGATATGGTCGTTCCAGATGCGAAATACACTGAGATCGAAGAAGCAGAAGCGGAAGTTCGCGAAATCCAAGAACAGTACCAATCTGGTCTTGTTACAGCGGGTGAACGTTATAATAAAGTGATCGATATTTGGGCATCAACCAATGATCGTGTCGCTAAGTTAATGATGGAAAACCTTTCTTCAGAAACGGTTGTTAATCGTGACGGCGACGAAGAACAGCAAGAATCGTTCAACAGCATCTACATGATGGCTGACTCCGGTGCTCGTGGTTCAGCTGCCCAGATCCGTCAGTTAGCTGGTATGCGTGGTCTGATGGCTCGTCCTGATGGCTCCATCATCGAAACGCCAATTACGGCTAACTTTAAAGAAGGTCTGAACGTTCTTCAGTACTTCATCTCAACTCACGGTGCACGTAAAGGTCTTGCCGATACAGCACTTAAAACAGCGAACTCAGGTTACCTAACCCGTCGTCTAGTAGACGTTGCGCAAGATGTTGTTGTTCATGAGCATGACTGTGGTACTCATGAAGGTATCGATATGATGCCTCATATTGAAGGTGGTGATGTTAAGGTTGCGCTGTCTGAGCTTGCTCTAGGTCGTGTCGTTGCTGAAGATGTACTTAAGCCTGGAACCGATGATGTTCTTATTCCGCGTAATACGCTGATCGACGAAAAGTGGTGTCAGATTATGGAGGAAAACTCCGTAGACAGCATGAGAGTACGTTCAGTAGTTACGTGTGACGCTGACTTTGGTTGTTGTGCACAATGTTACGGTCGTGACCTAGCTCGTGGACACCTAGTTAACCAAGGTGAGGCTGTTGGGGTAATTGCAGCTCAATCTATCGGTGAGCCCGGTACTCAGCTTACGATGCGTACGTTCCACATCGGTGGTGCTGCATCGACAGCTGCTGCAGAGAACAGCATCCAAGCTAAAACTACTGGTACAGTGAAGCTACATAACGCTAAATTTGTTACTAACAAAGATAGCAAGTTAGTTATCACATCTCGTGCATCTGAACTAACCATCATTGACGAGTTTGGCCGTACTAAAGAGAAACACAAACTTCCTTATGGCTCGTTGCTAAACAAAGGCGACAATGCGGCAATCGAAGCTGGTGAAACAGTGGCTAACTGGGAAGCGCATACCATGCCTATCATCACTGAGGTGGCAGGTCGTATCCAATTTGTTGATATGATCGATGGTGTGACGGTCTCTCGTCAAACAGATGACCTAACGGGTCTATCTTCCAGTGAAGTCACAGAAGCTGCGGCACGTCCCGCTGCTGGTAAAGATATGCGTCCAGCGATCAAATTGGTTGATGCGAAAGGCAAAGACGTAATGATCCCTGGTACTGATATGCCAGCACAGTACTTCTTGCCAGGTAAAGCTATTGTTAACATCGAAGATGGTGCGGAAGTTGGTGTTGGTGATACTCTAGCGCGTATTCCACAGAAATCTGGCGGTAACAAAGATATCACTGGTGGTCTTCCTCGCGTTGCTGACCTATTTGAAGCTCGTAAACCTAAAGAGCCTGCGATTCTTGCAGAGCACACTGGTACGGTAAGCTTTGGTAAAGAAACGAAAGGTAAACGTCGTTTAGTGATCACTCGTGATGGTGGAGACGCCTATGAAGAGATGATTCCTAAACATCGTCAGCTTAACGTTTTTGAAGGTGAGAAAGTCGAACGTGGTGATGTGATCGCTGATGGACCAGAATCTCCACATGATATCTTGCGTCTTCGTGGTATTCACGCTGTAACTCAATACATCGCTAATGAAGTACAAGAAGTTTACCGTCTGCAAGGCGTTAAGATTAACGATAAGCACATTGAAACTATCGTTCGCCAAATGCTTCGTAAGTGTACGATCACTTACGCAGGTGACTCTGAGTTCCTCGCTGGTGAGCAAGTTGAGCACGCTAACGTTAAGATCGCTAACCGTGCTCTTGAAGCTGAAGGTAAAGAGCCGGCTCGTTTTGAGCGTGAATTACTTGGTATTACCAAAGCTTCTTTGGCTACTGAGTCATTCATCTCGGCAGCTTCGTTCCAAGAAACAACACGTGTTCTAACAGAAGCGGCAGTTTCTGGTAAGCGTGATGAGTTACGTGGTCTGAAAGAGAACGTTATTGTGGGTCGATTGATACCAGCTGGTACTGGTTTCGCCTACCACCAAGACCGTCAAGCAAAACGTGTTGAAGAGCAAGAAGGACCGTCAGCAGAACAAGCTACGGATAACCTAGCTGCTTTACTCAATGCAGGCTTCTCAACAGAAGAGTAACGATAAAGCTCGTTAAGTAAAAAGGCACCTTCGGGTGCCTTTTTTAGTGTGTGTATGAAATTTTTTAATTGGGCTATGCTCCAGGGGGGATGGCTAAACTGTCGGCAATTAATTGTATTAGGTGGTCTTCAACTTCAAAGCGAACCTCAATGATCTCACCTGTTTTTGAGAGATCTTCATCAAATGTTTCCAGCGCCTCTTGTTCATTGATGGAAGCATAAGTGTCGGTAAAATTGAGTAGTGGTTCTGTAGTAAGCACAATCTTTCCATAGGTCTGGTTAATTTCTTCTGTGGCTTCAAATCCAGTTGAGCGCCACTTATCCATCACCATATCGTATATCCTGAAATGACCTTCAGAAATGTAATCGACCAGGTGTTGGCAAAATATTTGAAGCTCGTTTGAGGTGGGAAGTGAAGCCATGGTAGCTTTCGCCGAACAGGGCTGTAAAGATGCCAATTTGCAGTATTCAACGATCAATAGTTGTCGAGTTTCAAGCCAGTGGTCAATAACTTCACTTGAACCACCCCATTGTTGCTGCGTTTGTTTGAATTTATTAAGCATGACCATATCCTCATGATCGAACCACTTCGCCGGTGGCTATTACGCTTTGACTCCCAAAGCCGGTACAAAATAGAACCTTTTGTCGCTACTAAAATCTACAGTTCTAACTATTATCAACCACAAACTCTAGTATGAAACTAGATTGCCAGTAAAATAAACAGACTGCAAGCAAAGAGGTGAACAAATGTTAAATAAATGTAAAGTTGATGGTTCAGGGGCCTCATATTGGTGTGTTGTGTCTGGTTCTACAGTCTGGCTGAACAATGGGAAGGTTCCGTTTGGCACTGCGAAAGAACTCAATTTGAGTGACGATGCTGTGTGTATCGGCGAGTATAAACAATTTCCTGTAATGTGGGTTGACGCTGATAGCATAGCTCATGAGTATGAACTGACATCTCTTAGGGAATGCTTATCTTTGCCTGAAGAGTTATTTTTTATGCTAAGCAAAGCGGTTCAACTGAGTCATATGCTACATGGCTTTCGATTTTGTCCGCAATGTGGTGGACGTAATCACTTTAACCACAATCAATTGGCCATGCAATGTGGTGATTGCCGCACTCTCCACTACCCAAGGATCTCTTCTTGTATTATCGTCGCGGTTAAAAATCAAGAGCAAATACTCTTGGCTCAACATCCTCGCCATCGTAACGGTATGTATACAGTCATTGCTGGTTTTGTTGAAGTTGGGGAGACGTTGGAGCAATGTGTAGCGCGAGAAGTAAAAGAAGAAACCGGAATTAACATTAAAAACGTTAGATACTTTTCAAATCAGCCATGGGCATTTCCGTCTAACCTGATGATTGGATTTATCGCAGAATATCAGTCTGGAGAACTGAAACCAGATTATGCCGAGTTAAGTGATGCCGCTTGGTTTTCTCGAGAAACGTTACCCCAAGTTCCCCCTAAGGGAACAATTGCACGAGCTTTAATTGAAGACGTACTTGGCCACATTGAACAGGTAGAGTGAGGAGTAGGATTCTCTGTGCCATTTCGCTAACAAACAATGATAGAATGTGAGCAAGAAAAATAACAATTGAGTATACGCTATGAGTGAAATAAAGAATGACCGCTACCTGCGGGCCCTCATGAGACAGCCTGTTGATCATACTCCTGTATGGATGATGCGTCAGGCAGGGCGTTATTTACCGGAATACAAAGCAACTCGTGCACAAGCTGGAGACTTTATGTCTCTATGTAAAAACGCACAATTAGCTTCTGAAGTCACTCTTCAACCTTTAAGGCGTTTTCCTCTTGATGCCGCCATTTTGTTTTCAGATATTTTGACGATTCCCGATGCCATGGGCTTAGAGTTGCGCTTTGCTGCTGGTGAAGGGCCAGTGTTTGATAAACCGATTAAGAACAAGGCAGACGTTGAGCGCATTGGGATACCTGATCCTGAAGTTGAACTGCAATATGTGATGAACGCAGTCCGTCAAATTCGTAAAGATTTGCAGGGCGAAGTCCCTTTGATTGGTTTCTCCGGAAGTCCATGGACCTTAGCAACGTATATGATTGAAGGTGGCAGCTCAAAGGCATTTACTAAGATAAAGAAGATGATGTATGCCGAACCTCAATTGCTCCATCTTCTACTTGATAAATTGGCAAACAGCGTGATTAAGTACCTGAATGCGCAGATAAAGGCAGGAGCCCAATCTGTCATGATATTTGATACATGGGGTGGTGTACTCACTCCTCGAGACTACAATCTCTTCTCTTTGCAATACATGCACAAAATTGTCGATGGCCTGATTCGTGAAAATGATGGTCGACGTGTTCCTGTGACTCTTTTTACAAAAAATGGTGGTATGTGGCTTGAGCAAATAGCGGCGACAGGTTGTGATGCTGTTGGTTTGGATTGGACCGTTAATATTGCAGATGCAAAGGCTCGAGTCGGGGACAAGGTTGCATTACAAGGTAATATGGATCCATCGATGCTTTATGCGTCTCCTGAACGTATTAGAGAAGAAGTTTCTTCTATCCTTGAGGGGTTCGGTAAAGGGACTGGTCACGTCTTTAATCTTGGTCACGGTATTCACTTGGATGTACCGCCTGAAAATGCGGGTGTATTTGTTAATGCCGTGCATGAACTTTCTAAAATCTACCATAATTGATAGCTAATGAGCGCCTGATTTAGACCCGGCGCTTTTTTATTATTTACACTGGTACTTATAAGCTAAATTGAACACTTTTGAGACGATCGATAACTCATTTAAATTTAAAATTGCTCATTAGTGATTAGCAAGGTATATGTCTAGCAATAAGAATGAAAAGTATGCGGAGAATTGATGAAAACTCGTGACAAAATAGTGTTCGCCGCACTAGAGCAATTTAATGAATTTGGTGAGCGCAATGTGACTACCAATCACATTGCCGCATTTTTAGAAATTAGCCCCGGAAACTTGTATTATCATTTTCGAAACAAACAGGAAATCGTTCGAGAAATATTTGCTCTGTATTCCGATGAGTTGCTCGAACGTTTTACCCCGACTCAGACCCAAAAAGAGAGTCTTGCCCTACTCAAACATTATTTGGATTCTATCTTCACATTGATGTGGAAGTACCGATTTTTTTATGCAAACTTACCTGAAATTTTGCAGCGAGATGAGGTGTTACATAATGAATACATTGGTGTGCAAGAGAAGCTTCAAACAAACTTGGTCGATATTATGAGAGCCTTCGTTTCTCTTGGGCTGGTGGCTGTTGATGAAGAAGAGATGAAGCCTTTAGTAAGAACGTTACACCTAATTGCGTCGAGTTGGCTTGGATATCAAGCAGCAATGTCGCCCAAGACGAAAATTACCGAACAAGTTATCCACCAAGGTATGTTACAAATGGTTTCTGTGCTCAAGCCTAAAGCAACACCGCAAGGTTTTGAACAACTTCAATTATTCGAAGATGGCGTTAAAGCAATTCATACTTAGTAATAACGAATAGAAATTGTTCATTACCTGAATACCGATTAGAGTAAAGAAAAGTACTTTAATCGGTTTTTTTATGCACTTCGATGTTTTTAATGGCGATGCAGATGGCATCTTATCACTGGTTCAATTGCGAAAAGCGGCTCCTAAGCCGTCAACCTTAGTGACAGGTGTAAAAAGAAATATTAATTTATTGGCGGGTATTCACATCGAGAAAGGTGATGAGATCACTGTACTGGACATTTCTATGAAAAAAAATCAAGTCGATCTCCGTCGCCTGCTAAGTGACGATGCTAAGGTATTTTACGCCGATCATCATCAAACTGGTGATATTCCCCAGCACAAGAATCTTGAAGTTCATATTGATACTAACGCTGATATATGTACAGCTTTAATTATTGACCGGTTTCTTGGTAGCAAGTACCACCATTGGGCTATTGCAGGAGCGTATGGTGATAATTTGCATGCCGTGGCGGATAGACTTACCCAGCAAGCTCGTTTATCTCTTAACCAGAGAGAGCAGTTGAAGCAACTCGGTACTTTGGTGAACTACAATAGTTATGGTGAGCAGTTAGAGGATCTTATTATCGATCCCAAAGCTCTCTACATGGAGCTAGTCCAATTTAATGACCCCTTTTCAGCTATATCTGAAGATGGGGCAGCTTTGTCCACTTTACAAAAGGCGTATCAGCAAGATTTTGAATGGGCAATGCAGCAAGTAGCGCACTATAAAACAAGGATACTTCGGGTGTTTAAATTACCCAATCTGCCCGTATCTCGTCGTATCAGTGGTGCATTAGGCAATCATCTCGCTAATCAATCCCCCGACTGTGCTCATCTTGTTTTGACTGAGAATTCAAATGGCCAGTATACGGTGTCTCTTCGAGCGCCACTTAGGCATAAGTTTGGCGCTGGTAGTTTATGCCAGCAGTTCGCTTCTGGGGGAGGCAGAGAAGCAGCTGCTGGAATTAATCATTTTGATATTAGAGAATTACCCAATTTTATTGAACAAGTAGAGAGCTATTATCACCAGAATTTCTAACGAGTAAGCCAATATCTAGGGTTTTGGGTTTTACTATTTCTACGTATCTCAAAGTAGAGTGACGTTTTATTCTGTCCACCGGTATCTCCGGCTAGGGCGATGTTTTCGCCAGCAGAGACTTTGTCGCCTTCCTTTTTGAGTAAACTTTTATTAAATCCGTAAAGGGTCATATCCCCTTTTCCATGATCGAGTAGAATGACCAAGCCATATCCTCTTAGATAGTCAGAAAAAACCACGGTACCAGAGTATACGGCTTTAACTGCATCACCATAGTTAGCGGAGATGACCATACCCTTCCAGTTAATTTGACCTGTTTGGCGTGAGCCATAGTTGTGCAGAACTTTGCCCTTGAGTGGCCAGGGGAGACGGCCTTTTTGTTTGGCTAAGCCATCCATTGGAATTCGGTTTCTTTTGGCCGCTTTGGCGATTTCTGCTTTGAGGCGCGTTTCGTTTCGCTGCAGTTCAGAAAGGTAGACTTGATCGTTAGAAATATTTTTTTTGATTTTAGCCAATGTCCCTTTGCGACTTGACTGTGCTTTGGCTAATTTATCTCGCTGTTTTGTTTGTTGTCCTAAAAGTTCAGAGATTTGTTGTTTTTCCAATTCGATTTGTTGACGGTTTCGCGAGAGTTCTTCAATCGTCTTCTCAAGCTCAGCGATCGTTTTTGCTCTCTCACTAGCTAAATGTTGGAAATATTGACTAATCCTATTTTCACTTTCATCATGATTAAATATATGTGAAGAGCCTTTGGCTTGTTTAGTGACGTAATACGTTTGAATGAGACTGGCTAGTGTGTCACTTTGTTGATGTTTTCTTTTTTCAAGATCCTTGATATTCGCTTCAAGTTTTTTAATTGACAGGTTTGTATTTGACAATGATCTTTCAGTCTCAGTAATATCTTTTTCGATACGATTGATTGATATTTCCTGAGATTTTAATTTCTTTTGTAATGTATTTAATTGATTCTTTTGGCTAGAAAGGGTGTTTTTTTGCCGAGAAATTTCACTACTAACACCTTTTAGCTCAGCATCACTAGCGGCATTGTTGGTGAAAGGTAGAAAAGCAACTGACAAAAGAAGAAGCTTTCCCCATACATGGCTTTTTCTTGTAGTGTAAGAAGTCATGCGATCTCTCGTAACTGCTCTGGACAAAAAAGCAGTATAACCAAACCGACTCACAATTAGAATCTGGAATATAAAAAGTTGACCATGAACAAACCAAAGCAACTCCCGATGAGTTACTTTGGTTGTTTGCGCTTGATTAATTGAGTAATACAGAGCCCGTCATTTCTGGCGGAATGTCGAGTTCAGCGAGTGAAAGCATAGTCGGGGCGAGATCGGAAAGTTTGCCCCCAGCTTTGAAGTTAACCGCTTTTTCTCCAACATATATCAGTGGCACAGGAAGGTTGGTGTGTGCAGTATGAGCACCGCCTGTTTCAGGGTCTACCATCATTTCAGCGTTACCGTGGTCAGCTGTAATGAGTGCTTGTCCTCCCACTTTTTCTATTGCTTCGACAACCCTGCCCACACAGTGGTCGACAGCTTCAATGGCTTTCTTAGCTGCTTCATAAACACCAGTATGACCAACCATATCTGGGTTAGGGTAGTTACAGATGATAGCATCATAGTGACCAGACTCTATCGCTTTGACCATTTTATCTGTCAACTGAGTGGAGCTCATCTCTGGTTGTAAATCATAAGTTGCGACTTTCGGTGAAGCGACAAGCTGTCTTTCCTCCCCCGGGAATTCACTTTCAACACCACCGTTGAAAAAGAAGGTCACGTGAGCGTACTTTTCTGTTTCCGAAATGCGTAACTGAGTGTGGCCTTTTTTAGAAAGCCACTCACCATAAGTGTTTTCAAGATATGCTGGAGGAAAGGCGACCGCGAGAGGAATATCTGCTGCATACTGCGTAAGCATGACAAAGTGAGTATTTGGAGTGGTATTTCGTTCAAAACCCGCGAAATCCGATACAAAAGCGCGAGTAATTTGGCGAGCGCGATCAGCACGGTAGTTCATGAATATTAGGGCATCGCCATCTTGAATACTGCTATCTTCTTGGTCTGGCGTTCTTACACTTGTTGCTTGGACAAATTCATCATTTTCGCCTCTTTCATAGGCCGCATTTAACGCCGAGGTTGCGCTTGGGTAAGAAAATGTTGCTTTATTTTCAGTTATCAGCTCATAGGCAAATTTGACTCTATCCCAATTATTATCACGATCCATCGCATAGTATCGACCGATCAAAGAGGCAATGCGCCCTTTACCTAATGTCTTAAATAGACTGTCAAAGCGTTCCAAGGACTGCTCAGCACTACGCGGTGGTGTATCACGTCCGTCGAGGAAGCAGTGAAGATAGATCTTTTGTGCGCCGCGTGATGATGCCATTTCTATAGCGGCATAAATATGATCTTCATGTGAATGAACGCCGCCTGGAGACATAAGCCCCATAATATGAACAGCTTTGCCAGCTTCTACTGCTTTGTCTATCGCGTCGGTAAGGGTAGGATTATTTTCAAACTCACCATCTTTAATCGACTTTGTTATCCGAGTTAAATCCTGATAGACGATACGTCCTGCACCAATATTGGTGTGACCTACTTCTGAGTTCCCCATTTGCCCGTCAGGGAGACCGACATCCATGCCAGATGCAGATATCAGAGTGTTAGGCTTGGTCGCGAATAAATGATCAAGTACGGGTGTATTGGCGTTTGCGATGGCGTTGCTCGCAGTTTCTTCACGGTGGCCGTAGCCATCAAGAATTACCAAAGCAATTGGCTTCTTGGCTGTCATAATTATGACCTCTCAACAATTTAGGTAATTTGAAAACGAAATAACTGTAACTTTACTACATTAATACCATGAAAAAGTAGTTTTGTAGTGCAGATTGTACGTAAAATTTGGTTGCAATATTTCACTGGATTGTTTTTCCTGCTGCACTTCTCCCGTTAATCCTAGCTCTCTGCCAGTAATTTTCTGTCTTTTTAACAGAAAAATAGGAAATAACGGGTGTTAAGTAGGTCATTATTGTACCAGAAATCCTGTACCGATGACGGCTAATAAAGCACCTATCCATGCAAAACGACCGGGACGCTGGCCTGTATAAAACCATAAAAGAGGTAACAGCATTATTGGTGTTGTTGAGGATAACAGGGCGACCATGCCGACGTTACCGCCCTGAAGTGCAAAGAGAATAAGGGTCATGCCAAGCGTCATCGCAAGAAAACCATTGAGAAAGGTAACCATAAAGATATTAAGATTGATTTTCTGTGTTGCCCGAGCAATTTTTGCGCCCGAGAGAAACAAGAGACTATGGGCGATGAATGCAGTTATCACGCGAACGGCTGAACCTGTGATAGGGTCAACAGATGTTTGCATGATTGGTTTAGCGAGTAAACTACCCACTGCTTGGCAAAGTGCAGCGATAACTCCGAGGCTAATGCCAACCGCTATGTTTCCCTTAAGTTTCTCCAGATTATCGCCTGAATGTTTAGGGCGACCAAAGAAGATCGCGGTGATCACCCCTAAGAAAACTAGACTGGATGCGCCGATTTCAATCAGGCTTAAGGTTTCTTGAAACAAAAAGTAACCCATGAAAGTTGAAAAAACCGCATGGCATGAAAATAATAATCCTGCTTGTCTTGGCCCCATCCTGTTTAAACAAGCAAATAAAGCCGTGTCTCCAACAAAGATACCAATAAGCCCAGAAACTGCGAGTATCAGTATTGCACTCGTATCGAGAGTGGTCCATTGTCCTGAGATAAAGACAACCGCAGATAAGGTCAGTGAAGTCAGTCCCATTCGCCAGCGACTGTAGGCAAAAGTGCCAAGATGAAGAGCGGGCTTAACGGAAAGCAAGCTGGCAAGTGCCCATAAAAATGCAGCACTTAGCGCAAGCCATTCGTAGGTCATGATGATACCAATTAATTGTCTAAACAGTTAATAGTTTACACAAAAATGGTATTCAAAACGATATTGCCCCTTAAAGTAGGGGCTATTAAGTTGGTGAATACTTACATCTTGTTGATGTGTGCGTAGCAACTTCCCATTTGTGTCGCAGCGCCATTTTGTACAGAGTCATCGAATCGTATTGTATTCTTGGCAAATAAATTGATGACGGTAGAGCCCAATTTGAAACGTCCCATCTCTTCGCCTTTCTTGAGTTTTACCGATTGATTCCCTTCCGATGGATAGTCCCATTTGTAGACACTATTTCCTCGAGGTGGAGTGACGGTACCTGCCCAAATTTGTTCAATACTCCCGACAATTGTTGCGCCAACCAAAACTTGTGCCATTGGGCCAAACTCCGTATCGAAAATACATACAACACGCTCATTTCGAGCAAATAAATTGGGAACATTCTCTGCAGTTAAAGGATTGACTGAGAAGAGATCACCGGGCACGTAGATCATTTTACGGAGCGTTCCATCGCAAGGCATATGCACGCGGTGGTAATCACGGGGGGATAAATAAAGTGTTGCAAAATCACCATCATCGAATTCTTGGGCTAAGTCGACGTCTCCGCCTAAAAGCTCGAGTGCGCTAAATTCGTGTCCTTTGGCCTGAATAAGACGTCCATTGGTTATTGGACCAAATTGGCTGACACATGCATCAGCAGGGTGAGTGATTACTTTGCTTTCAGAGCTTATCGGGCGTGTTCCAGGTTTTAATTCACGGACAAAAAAGTCATTGAATGTCTTAAAATGCTTGGGGTCGGTATGAAGTGCTTCATCCATATTGACTTTATATTGTTTGATAAACCAGCGAATCACCGCTGTTGTTAGACAGCCTGCTTGAGCTGATGCAAGCTTCCCTACTAAACGTGTAAGAGCATGTTTCGGGATCCAGTATTGGAGTCCAACTTTGATTTTATCCATTGTGTTTTATTCCAATGTTATTTGTGAGATCAATAAATCTTGAGCCGAAAATTTTACTTAAATTTCCAAAGAAAGCCAGCCAATAGAAATTAACACGATTATAAATCGGCTTTTTTGTTCTTTGAATATTGTCGGTTGGCTTTATTTTCCAACATGCTTTCGATGATTTTATGGTAACTATCAAATCGCGTCTGACTGATATGCCCCTCAGAAACAGCCTGTTGAAGCGCACAACCAGGATCATCATTGTGTTTGCAGTCGCGGAATTTGCACGTGCCCAAAAAGGGCTCAAATTCAATGAAAGCTTTGGTGATCTCATCGGTTTCAAGGTGCCACAGACCAAACTCCCGGACACCCGGAGAATCAATGAGATCGCCTCCAGTTGGAATATGGTAGAGACGAGAGGCTGTTGTTGTGTGTTGTCCCAGCCCAGAGTTAGTCGAGATTTCACCTTCTTCTACATCAAACTGAGGCATAAGAGCATTAACTAAGCTGGATTTTCCGACACCAGATTGCCCAACGAAAATATTAATTCTATTGACCAATTCCGACTCCAATTGTTCAATGCATTGATGCGTTTTTTTACTCACATAAAGTACGCGGTAGCCTATACGTTGGTATTCTGTCAGCCAAGTCTTATACTCGGCTAGGCGAGGCTCATCAAGAAGGTCAATTTTATTAAGCACCAAAAGAGGTTCAATATTCAGCGTTTCAGCGGCAATCAGGTAGCGGTCAATGATGTTAAGTGATAGCTCTGGTAGAACCGATGATACGATGACCATTTGTTCAACATTGGCAGCAACGGGCTTTAGTCCATCATAATAGTCTGGTCGAGTTAGCACTGATACACGAGGCTCAACGGCTTCAACCACGCCATTAATGCCTTCCATCGATTCAAGACCAGGTCGCCATATTACTCGGTCTCCAGACACGAGAGTTTCAATACCACGGCGAAGATTACAACGATGAACCTCACCACTTTCGGTATCTTCGATGTCGGCATGCTGTCCAAAACGTGTGATCACTAATCCTGACTTGCTTGTGCCAAGCATTGATTCATCCCATTGAAACGTATCTTCTTTTTTTAGTTTACGTTTTTGATTGTCACGAACGCGTCTCACCTGACCTTTGGTTAACTTTTTCTTTTTCGCCACGATATATTACTTCAGTTAATAAATTTGAGTGTAGATAGTCAGCTGATATTGGCTGCTCTTCGCTACCCTGAGTATCCGAATTTAGTTATAGTACCTTTTTTCTCTAAAAACCTATAGGCAACACTTTATGTCTTTTGATTCACAAAATCTGATATGGATTGATTTGGAAATGACCGGGTTGGATCCTGAGGAACATAAAATCATCGAAATCGCGACGATAGTAACTGACCGTGAGCTGAATATCCTAGCAGAGGGACCTGTTTTAGCGATTCATCAGCCTGAAGTCGAGCTGGCAAAAATGGATGATTGGTGCACCAACACGCACAGTGCGAGTGGATTGGTCGAACGAGTTCAATCTAGTGCTATTTCAGAACATAGCGCAGTGTCTCAAACCATTGATTTTCTTGAAAATTGGGTGCCTAAAGGTGCGTCACCCATTTGTGGAAATAGTGTTGGTCAAGACCGTCGTTTTTTGTACAAGCATATGCCAAAATTAGAAGAGTATTTTCATTATCGCTATTTGGATGTGAGTACTTTGAAAGAGCTGACTCGTCGTTGGAAGCCTGAGGTTTTAGATGGATTTTCAAAAGCAGGAACTCATTTAGCTTTAGACGATATTAGAGAGTCTATCGCTGAGCTTCGTTACTACCGCAAACACGTAATGGCAATCTAAATATTTGTCATAATGTGGTCTTTTGGCATTCGAACGTGGTATTGATGGGAGACCTTGAAAAGTTGACTTTAAATAACGTTTAAATTTCAAGCTTTTTTTACATTCCTTGTGCGCTTTTTATCCAAACTAAAAAAAAACCATTTTTTTTTGCCCTAAGGACTTGCATCACAAAAAAATGCTCTTATAATTCGCAGCCCTAAACGACAGAAACATCGTCTGTGCGACACTAGCTCAGTTGGTAGAGCGCAACCTTGCCAAGGTTGAGGTCACGAGTTCGAGCCTCGTGTGCCGCTCCATATTAACTTTATCCACTTGCTTTAAATAGCAAACCCGATGCCCGGGTGGTGGAATTGGTAGACACAAGGGATTTAAAATCCCTCGTTCGTAAGGACGTGCCGGTTCAAGTCCGGCCCCGGGCACCATTTAAACTTAAATAGTTTATTGGATAAAGACTCAAGTTTTCGGCAGTAGTTCAGTTGCCAGAACGTTATCATCGCAACCTTCAAGGTTGTGAACCAACGGACAAATCACTGATAGAAATAAATTTGCGGCACTAGCTCAGTTGGTAGAGCGCAACCTTGCCAAGGTTGAGGTCACGAGTTCGAGCCTCGTGTGCCGCTCCAATTATTTGGAAGCGATAAGGCGGAATGGCAGAGTGGCCATGCAGCGGATTGCAAATCCGTCTACCTCGGTTCGACTCCGGGTTCCGCCTCCATTTAATACTCCACATGCTCTTAGAGCGACCCGATGCCCGGGTGGTGGAATTGGTAGACACAAGGGATTTAAAATCCCTCGTTCGTAAGGACGTGCCGGTTCAAGTCCGGCCCCGGGCACCATTTATACTTCAAAGTTTATATCTACTCTATTTCATATTTATTTCTATTTCCTTATTTACTCTAATTAGTTTTGTTATTTCCAAAATAGCTTTATAGTTTGTTTATGGCTACTTGATTAATGTATGCGTTAAATTTCCTTACATTATCAGTGGTATTATTCATAAAGTATCAAGGACAGATAATGGAACAATTTAAACGTGGTTTAAATCAGTTTTGGGTAGGCGCAGTGTTTGGTGTATGTTTCGCCATTGCGCTTGTTCTTATTCCGGTTGCGATTATCATGTCTAACATCAATGACGTACTGAAGATTCATGAAGTCAGTGTGTTAGTCAAAAAAGTCTCAACGGCATTTGATAAAACAGAACAAGCTCTCGAAAAAGCGAAAACAGCACTTGTTGATTTTGACAATGAAGTGGTGATGGAAGTGCTCACGGCAGTGCAATCTTACCAACAACAAACTCAGCCGCTATTTTCGGCAGAACAAAAGCAAGCCCTTAAAACAAAAGTCAAAGCTCAGTTAACAGAAAAGCTAAAAGTAACGTTAACCGAACAGCAAGTTACATTCTTACTCACGGTTTTTGAAAAGCTTGCAGAATCAAAAAAGGGAGCTGAACAGCTCCCTGAAAATACGACACTAAATTAAGCAAACACCTATCAAGCTTACTTACGCCAAGCACCTTTTGGTATTGTTTGATTTAATTTTTCGTTTTGTGACGGATCAAACGTGGGTAGCTTGCCCGCTTTACGTTGGGTGTTGTAGTCTTTAGCAAGCCAAATTACGACACCTGACAACATAAATAACGCAATAACGTTGACGATAGCCATAAGGCCCATGGATATATCAGCGAGAGTCCAGACAATAGGTAACTCACCAAGTGCGCCAAACATTACCATACCCAGCACTAATAATCTGAAGATCACTATACCTGCAGCGTGGTTATGTTCTAGAAATAATAGATTTGTTTCAGCGTATGAGTAATTGGCAACTATCGATGTGAATGCAAAGAATAAAATCGCAATTGCAACAAAGGTTGCGCCCCAACTTCCAACATGCTCCTCAAGTGCTGCTTGTGTCAGTGCAATACCCGTAACCCCTGATTCTGGGATTAATTGTTGAGATAATAAAATAAGAGCCGCTGTGGCTGTACATATAATAATGGTATCAACAAAGACGCCAAGCATTTGTACATAACCTTGTGAAGCTGGGTGTGGCGGATTAGGTGTTGCTGTTGCAGCAGCATTCGCGGCGCTACCCATACCTGCTTCATTTGAGAACAAACCACGTTTTATACCTTGGATCATTGCTTGCATCACGCCATAACCAATAGCACCTGCACCTGCTTGTTCAAGTCCAAATGCACTATTAATTACATGCATAAACACATTAGGTAATAATTCATAGTTGATTGCACAGACATAAAGTGCAACGAGTAAGTAGGCAAGCGCCATAAAGGGAACAACCATCTCTGCGAATCGAGAAATTGTCTTTAAACCACCAAAAATAATAATGCCTGAACCAAGCACAAGCGTAATACCGACAATATACTTTGGAATACCAAACGCGACATCAAACGCTGCAGCGATAGAGTTAGATTGTACAGCATTAAATACAAGGCCGAAGGCAAGGATCAAACACAGCGAAAAGATCACGCCCATCCAACGTTTACCTAAACCGTATTCCATATAATAAGCAGGACCACCTCGAAAGTTACCGTCTTCATCGACCGTTTTATAAGCTTGCGCAAGTGTACTTTCAGCAAAACTGGTTGCCATACCAATTAAAGCAATCAACCACATCCAAAAAATAGCACCTGCGCCCCCTAAATAAAGTGCAACTGCTACACCCGCCATATTACCTGTACCAACGCGAGCTGCTAAAGAAGTACAAAAAGCTTGAAAAGAGGAGATGCCTTCTCCTGAACCTTGGCGGCTATGAAACATAACCTTGATCATATGGGGAAATTGGGTGAATTGAATGAAACCGAGTCGAAGAGTAAAAAATAGCCCCGCAGCTATTAATAGGTAAACCAGAATGTGACCCCAAAGTAGGCCACTTATACTATTTATAATATCTGTCATTTTACATGCCTTGTGAGCGAGTGGAAAATCTGCGGCGCAACTTACCACAACATAGAGGGATAGTTTAGTAATTCTGTTAAAAAACCAGAGTTATCCACAGGGTTTTGTGGGTAAGATGTTGGTACTTAGTGGGTATCTAACGTATTTAAAAATAATTAAAAAATAGTAAGAAAAGTGCTTGCGTAAAAAATCCATCTCCCTATAATGCGACCTCACTGACACGGCGGGCAGCAACGAAAGACGCTGAACAACGTGGCTGAGAGTTAAGTAAAACTTCGGTTTTAAATCTTCGAAAGAAAGTTTAAAATTAAGTGTTGACTCGAAAAATTAAGGATGTATTATACGCATCCCTTGAGACGCGAAAGCAACTCGAAACGTTCTTTAACAATATAAAGCAATCATCTGTGTGGGCACTCGTACAGATTGAGTTC
>MDTG01060117.1_pt1 | contig 18790 bp, 15 predicted proteins | sample 811421 | NCBI WGS metagenome assembly MDTG01 (sample SAMN05326645, study PRJNA326480) | marine metagenome | isolation source: seawater | place: Pacific Ocean: South East | collected 2011
AAACTTCAAAGTTTACAGCAAAATCTGCATTTACAGTCACATTGACTAGCTTGGAAAGTGCTGGGTCATTTTCAATAAATACCTCTAAATTTGTTGGGGGTTCAAACGAAATGACCAACTCTTGTGTTAGGTTTGAAGTTAGTCCTGTAACCCCAAAAGCAGTTACAGATACATTATATGTTCCCTCCACATAATTGTGCGATAAATTTTCTCCATTTTCTACTGACACGGGATTAGGGGTATCATCACCAAAAGCAATGTCAAAGGACACCGCACCCTCGGCTGTTGGTAGCATGGTTACGAGTCCAGTATTGTCCTGGGTAATATCAAATTGAATGGCTAGATTTGCTGGTGCCGTTGCAGTATTGGCAAAATCCACATTCTTTTCGTCATCAGCACAAGTCCAAACGGTCAGTGCAATTAAACATAAGCTCAATATATATCTTATTGTTTTCATATTCTTAATATTTTAATAATTTGGATTTTGATTCCAGTTGCCATTAGAAAATTGAATTTCTTCAAACGGAATTGGAAAAACTTCATGTTTATCAGTGACAAAGCCTTCAATGGCTGAAGCAGCTTGACCAGTTCTAACAAGGTCAAAAAATCTATGCCCTTCACCCATAAGCTCTAGACGTCTTTCCTCCCATATTGCATCGGTTAACGCTGATCCAGTAGCAGAAATATTACTGTTGCTGTTACCAAAAGCACGTTCTCGAACTTGATTTAAATAAATTAGTGCTTGAGTATCGTCAACACCACCTCTATTTAGTGCCTCAGCGGCCATTAACAATACATCCGCAAAACGAATGGATCTGTAGTTATTAGGGTTGGTTAAGTTTTGATCGCCAATGTTTTGATCACCCTTACGCGGCAGATACTTACGGTTATAAAACCCTGTATGCTCATAGCCTTCAACATATTCAGCACCAGTATCATTGGACCAAGCAATAATGTCTAAAATAGAAGCATCTCTTCGGGCGTCTCCGGGTGCAAAAGCATCAAACGCTTCCTGAACAGGAACATTGAAACTGTAGCCTGAGTCATAGACTGGTCCCGTATGATTTCGAATACCCATGAAACCAACAGCCACATTTCCTTCACTACACTGTAAGCACCCAAATCCAGCACCTTCGCCATCGGTATATTGAACTTCAAATACAGATCCTACACCATTTTCACCATCAAGCTCAAAAATTTGAGCATAGTCAGAAGCCAATTGGTAAGGCCCATTTTGAATGAGGTCTTCTAAAACATTGGCAGCTTCAGAAAATTTGTCTTGGTACAAGTATGCTTTCCCCAACAAGGCCTGTGCAGCACCTTTGGTGACTCGTCCTGTTTGCGGTGCCGCATATTGTAATGTATTCATTGCAAAATTTAAATCACTTTCTATGAGTGCATATATCTCTTGGGCAGAATACCTTGGGATGGAAGTTTCATCGCCTGGGGCAAAGCGTTTACCTTGTCCGAGCAATGCACTGTCATATTCCTTTACAGGGATTCCTCCAAACCATTTAACCAATTCAAAATGATAATAGGCTCTTAAAAACCGCACCTCAGCGACCATCATTTCACGGCCATCAAAGTCAGTCTTGTTCTGAAACTCCAAGAAATAGTTGGTGCGTTTAACTCCTGCAAACATCCAATTCCATACATCTCTGAGATTGCTGTTGACCGGCGTATGTGTCATGTCGTCAATTTGCTGAAAACCGACAACATCTGTAGCACTTTCACCTCCACAAAGGGTATTGTCCGAAGCAATTTCACCTAATAGGTTATTCACGTAAGTTGCTTGCAATAAATCATAAGCACCTACTAGTGCCAAATAATAATCATCCTCAGAATTAAAGTAATTCTCTGAATCAATAAGGTAATTCTCTTCCTGGTCTAGGAACTTGTCTTCACAAGAGTAAATTCCAAGGGCCAATAACAAGCCCAGGACTCCTAATAATATATTTTTATTTGTTTTTTTCATTGTACTGTATTTTAAAATGAAATATTAAGTCCTACTAAATATTGTCGTGTCACGGGATAAAAACCAGGGTCAATACCTCCTCCGAGTGCATTTCCTGATGTAGCCGCAGGATCAAATCCTTTATACTTAGAAAAAGTAAAGGCATTATTTACTGAGGCATAAACTCTAAATTTGGAAATTCCAATGTCCTCAGGAAGTGGTAAACTGTATCCGAGTTGTAGATTTTGGATGCGTAGAAAAGAGGCATCCTCAACAAAGAAATCAGAGAACAGCTTATTCGATGTTGCTCCAGTGGTTGCCCTTGGAACTTCATTACTAGTTCCTGGCCCTGTCCAACGGTCTAAATAATAGTCCAGTCGATTGACATTTCTTTGGTCTCTTTCATAATTTCGAACCATATCTTTTCCTAACTCCGCATAGGCATAAGCAGAAAAATCAAAGTTTTTATAATCAATCTCCAAATTGAATCCCATGATGTAGTCTGGAAGCGGCTTTCCAATAAAGGTACGGTCGTTGGCATCAATTATACCGTCTTGGTTGACATCCACAAAACGTAAGTCTCCAGCTTGAGCAGCATTGCCAAGCCCCGCTTGAGAAGGGTGCGCATCTACCTCTGCTTGCGTTTGGAAAATACCATCCGTTTGGAGCCCATAAAAATAACCAATGGGTTGACCCACTTCCATTCTAGAAGGTGCCAATTGACCAATTCCAAACGAGCCCCCTTCCAAGGCCACGTCCGAATTGATTGAAATAACCTCACCTTCAAGCTGGGTGATATTATAACCCAATTTAAAGGATAAGTTATCGTTGATTGCGTCACTGTAGTTTAGCATCAATTCGAAACCTTTTGTTCTGGTCGTTCCTGCATTCACAACAGGTGTCCCTGAGCCTGGAGCAGAAGCACCTAAAATACCCGAAAAAGGTAATCCCGGTATGAGAAGATCTACACGATCTTCGGAAAAATAATCTGCAACGATCTCAAGCTTATTACCAAACAGTTGTGCATCTAAGCCAATGTCTAACTTTTCTGCAGTTTCCCAAGACGCAACAGCATTTGGCAGAGGTCCTAGGGCTGTTCCGTTGGTTAAAGCATTATCAAAAACGTAGGTAGCTTCTCCGCTAAGGGTCGCTCTGTACAAATCACTGCCCACCAAATTTCCGAGTGTACCATAACTGGCCCTTAGCTTGAGGAAATTAATGACAGGGTTGTCTTGTAAAAAGGCTTCGTCAGAAATTTTCCAGCCGGCTGTCAAGGATTTAAAATAATCAACCCTAAAATCCTTGTCAAAGGCAGAGGAAGCGTCTCTACGCAACATGGCGGAGAGAAAGTATCTACCTTTGTAATCGTATTGCAGCCTTCCAAAGTAGGACAACAATCTGTTGTCATAGGTGTATGAACCTGTTTCTCTGGCGTCATTGGTACCTGTAGTCAGTGCAATGTCTGCAAAATCCCAAGAATTATTTGGGACGTCATATCCTGTTGCAAATAAACCATCGCCCCAGTCCTTAGTCACTGCCATTCCCACAGTGACTTCCGCTGTGTGATGGTTAAAAAAAGTGTTCTTATAGTTGAGAAAAGTATCCCAAGTGTAGGAATTGTATTGTTGTTTGTTTTGACTCACAGTACTGCGGTCCGTATTAAAAACTTTACCAGCACCATAATTTACAATAGGTGAAAATGATTTGGCTTTATCGCTGTAAGATTTAAAACCCATTCGCGTGGTCGCTGTCAAGCCTTTCAATACTTTGTATTCCAATTGAAAATTACCCTCAATACTGTTTCCAAAATAGGAATTATAAGTGTCTCTAATTTGAGAGAACGGGTTAATGATCTCATTGCCAAAGGCACCACTCAAATCTTCTTGATCCAACGCGTATAAGGGAGAATAGCTGATTGCATTAAACAGTACAGACCCCAGACCAGATTCATTAATTGTTCTGCGACTGTTCGCAAAATAGTTAAGGTTTAATGTCGTTGTTAGCTTCTCAGAAATATCAAGACCAAGGCTTAGCTTTACATTATCTCTAACAAAATTAGATTTATCACTAGCAATAATTCCTTCTTGATCTAGATGAGAAGCGCCTAAGTAATAGGTCACAGTATCGGTTCCACCAGAAAGGCTAATATTGTGATTTGTCATTTGCGCTTGACTAAAGAGGTTTTCTTGCCAATCTGTATTGTTATCCAAATTCGAAAGATTTGGATAAGGCAGCGATTCACCATTTGCAGCATAACTTTCATTTAAAAGAGCGGCATACTCCACATTGTTTAATAATGACAATTGTTTTGAAGTTTCTTGCACCCCAGTATAAACGTTATATGATACTTTTGGTGCAGCGTTTTTAGACCCCTTTTTAGTGGTCACTAAAATCACACCGTTAGCACCTTCAATCCCGTAAATAGCCGCTTGAGCATCCTTTAAAACCGTCAAAGACTCGATATCGTCGGGGTTGATGCTGTTCATAGAGGCAATGTAGCCGTCTACGACTACCAATGGATCATTGTCCGAATTACTACTCACACCACGAATGAGAATGCGAAACCCACTTCCTGGAGATCCTGAGGATGATGTCACGGAAACTCCAGAAGCTCTACCCTGTAGGGCTTGAGATACATCCACAGGCTTTAATTTCTCAATGGTTTCGGACTTTACCATGGAAACGGATCCCGTGAGGTCTTTTTTACTTTTTGAACCGTAACCAATAAGTACCACTTCTTCTAATGCTTCATTGTCTTCAATCAGTAGAATCTCCATATTTTCATCGGCTACTTGTTCTTGAATTTCAAAGCCTAAATAAGTGAATACTAAAACGGAATCTGGAGATAAATTTGATAATGAAAAATTTCCATCAAAATCTGATACGGTACCGTTAGAGGTGTTTTTAACAACAATATTGACACCTGGAAGCGGCATGTTATCAACACTGGACTTAACTGTTCCTGAAGCTGAAAACGTTTGCGAAAACACAAATGAAGCACAAGAAAAAGTCAGCAAAAAGGAATAAATTATTCTTTTCATAAAATTTGGTTTGTTTGATTTTGTTAAAAATATCATAACATATCGTATGGGCAAAAAATTAATACGCTACAAAATACATACAGCCGGTTAAAAATTATTGCTAAAATGGTAATATTAAGTTTTAAGAAGAGATTTGGAATGTTAAATATACAAATTGAAAAGTAAAATACCGTTGAGGTAACACTAAATGTTGGGGAGGTGTATAGGTTTTACAGCAATTAATTAAACATTACAGTCCTAAAATATAATTAGTTAAGCTAGATTTTGGTGCTAAATTCATCTTTTTTCGCAATCGATATCGCTTGACCTCTACACTTCTTGGTGAAATATTTAAAAGTGGGGCTATTTCTTTTGAAGCTAAATTTAAACGCAAATAGGCACACAGTTTTAAATCGTTAGGGGTGAGATTTGGGTGCTTTTCTTTGACCAGTTTTAAAAAGTCTTTATCCGCATTGTCAAAAGCTTCTTTAAAAAGTTTCCAATCATCAGTATTGTTTAAATTATTATCAATAATTTTAATGACTTTCCGAATGCCATTGGAAGTGCCTTGTTCCTGAATCGCTTTTTTTATTGTATTTAAGAATTCGTTTTTCTTAATTAAACTCATGGTTGAAATTGCGAGTTCTCGATTTTTACTATCGATTGCAATTTCTAATTTTTCATTTTTAAGTTGCATTAGTTTTTGACTGTTTTCCAACTCATTTAGAGCCATTTCTTTTTGAGATTTCAGCAGCAAAGCTTTTTGTTGGTTTTTGTAGTACCGTTTGTAAATGTTATGAATCAGCACCGAAACAATTAAAAGTAAAATAATATAGATAGTAATGGCAGGAATCGATAAAAACCAAGGACGTTGAATGACCACTTCAAAGGAAGCTTCATTAATTGTTTCTGTGTTACCCACCTTACCTTTAACCTTGAAAATATAATTTCCAGATGGTAAATTCTCAAAAATTTGAGACGTGGCAGATGACCAACTTGACCAAGCTTGGGACCATCCCTCAAGTTTATAAGAATAATTGGTCTCTACAATATTACCATATTGGGGTACACTGTATTCAAAATATAGATTGTTGTTTTTGTAATTTAAGAGGGCACCTGTTGTCAAATCTAATGCTGCTTTGATCTGGTTTTTAGGATTTGCCATGACCAAATTAATTTCAATCTTTTGACGATAGTCTATCTTGGGCAAATCACTTCTTAGGACAAAGTAACCATTAGAGGAGCCTAGGAGAAATTCGTTATCACTAATTCTAGTCAAATTTTCAAATCCTACAACCACGTTTCTAAAATTTGAGTATACAATTGGAATTTGCTCAATCTTTGGTTTGTTAGATAGACTTCCAGGTGAAATTAATAAAATATTATTACCAGCAAAACACCATTTCATTTGCTGGGTTGAATTGATATCCAAAAGTGTGGTAGAGCTTAATGTAGTGTTAATGTATTCATCAAATATGTCTTGAAAATTTGAAGCTTCTTGGAATTCGCCCGTGGATTGGTCTAGACGAAAAACGCCTTTTGAGGAGGTGTAGTAGAAATCGCCAAGAAAATTTATGACGTTAGAGCCGCTTCCAGTAGGGACATTACTTACAGCGGTATACTTTTTTAAGGTCTTAAAATCTTTGGTAACATCCAACTTATAAAGCCCACTAATTTCGTGATTCACATAAACGGTTGAATCTATGATTTGAAAAAATCGAGACGAAATATCAAATCCGTCAATTTTGTGACTGTATTCCCAGTGGCCGCTGGATTTTTTAAGGACATTTAGACCTTCATAATTGCCTTGTAAAATTAAGTCTGTAATCTTTATTTTTTTGAACTCCCAACTGCCATCGGCATCAAAAATTTCTGATTTTATATTTTTATTCTCAATAATAAAAGTGCCTTTATTGTGCCCACAAAAAAGAAGGTCATCAATGACTTTAAGAGTCCAAACTTGACCGCTAGTCCCTGCAATAAAATCAAAAGAACCATCAAAGCCCCTGGGCTTGACAAACAAACCTTGGTTGGTGCCTAGGTATAAATTGTCCTTGTGAACGACAGATGCATAAACAGTACCTATTTGACCAGTAGCATCTTTATAAACCCTAAATTTAGAGGATAAGCTTATGTGACTTATTCCAATGTCCAACCCAAGCCACAAGTTGTTTTTTTGATCTTGAAAAAGAGATAAAATGGTGTTGTTTGTTAGCCCTTTTTCGAAATCTATTTTATATTTCAAACTGCCATCTGGCCGAACATGAATGATCCCATTTGAAATGGTGCCTAATATAAGACTGGAATTCTTTAATTGTAAACTGCTGTAAATCGCCAATTTAGACAAATCAAGTTCTGAGCTTAATTGCCATTCTTTTAAAATGCCGTCTTCGAAGTATAAAATACCATTGTTACGTGTGATAAACATGTGCTTATCATTAAACTTAGAAATTCCAACAAGTTTAGAAGATAAAAGTTCAGGGGCTGCACTAAGTAGAACAACTTCACCATTTACAATTTTGTAAACCCCTTTATTTTTCTTTGCGAGATAAACAGCGCCGTCAATGTAAAATGTATTCCAAATTTCTTCATTGGATTCAATTATTTTAACTTCATTGTTGATTAAATTGATTAAATAGATTCTTGAAAGTGATTGGAAAAGAATCGAGTTGTCAATAACTTCAATGTTCCAAAACTGCTCTTCTTGTTTAATGTTGATTTCCAGCTTATCTGGGATGGATTCATAAGCAAGCACACCGTGCTTATTTTTTTCCCAAACACCAAAATCCATATAACTCCCAGAATAAACCTTGTTGCCAATAGCTTTAACCGAGCGAACAATAGAATTATTGATATGATTATCTGGGACTGGATACAAGGTCCATTTGGAACCATTGAATTCCAACAGGCCAGAATTATTTGCAAAATACATAAACTGATTGTCTGTTTGTGTAATGTCCCAGTTCTGGTTTTCAGCAGCATAATTTTCAGGTGTAAAGGACATTACTACAGGATGCTCTTGTGCGAAGGTCAAAACGCTAAAAACACACAAAACAAAGAATTGAAGTGGTCTCATGGTTAAAGCGGTGATTCTTACTTGAGTTCGTAAAGGATCAAATAAGAAATTGGAAATTAAAGGATTATAACAGATGTCTAAGCTTATTTATAACTCTAAACAAAATGCAAAATACAATTTTTTTAATGTATTTAGACACAACAACTTAAAAAAAGACCTATACAAAATGAGTTTTTCAGGCTTACAAAAATGTATGGTAGTAATTATTTTATATAATACGCGTCTACATATGAAATTTTTTAGAAAATCAGAACAAAAAATATTCTATTTAGGAACACATCAGTATAAATTACACATTATCAAGCTTCATGAAGTCTGTAAAAAAGCAAAGCACCGCAAGAAGCGATGCTTTACCAATTAACCAATTTAACTTGTAATAAGATATTAAATTACAGTGTAAAGATAAATAGAAACCACAGGCTAAAAAAGCCCTATGTAATAAACGGCAATATGGCGTAATAAACGGCAAAGGCGTGTAAAGGCTTTTTTAACAAATCTTTATATTAATTTAATAGTAATACTATTATATTTGCCAAGTTTTACTATGGAAAATTTAAACATTCGAATTCAAATAAGCCCTACTTTATATGCTAAGGACCCTGAATCCTCGGACCTTGGAAGACATATTATATGCAAGAGTATTGAGATGATAAACACACTGGGGTTTGAATCATTTACATTCAAAAAATTAGGAGAAGCCATTGGATCGAATGAAAGCTCAGTTTACCGTTATTTTGCCAACAAACACACTTTGCTAATTTATCTTGTCAATTGGTACTGGAGTTGGATGGATTATAAAATTGTACTCCAAACTGCCAACATTGATGATCCAAAAGAGAAAATTATGCATGCTATTGAATTGCTTGCCGCAGACATCAAGCAAGACAGCGATTTTTCTTTTATCAATGAAGTTTTATTGAATAAAATCATCATCATGGAATCTTCAAAAGCCTATCACAACAAAGACATTGACATCGAGAACGAAAAAGGATTTTTCAAAACCTACAAACAAGTCGTACATCGCGTTAGTGAATTTGTTTTAGAATACAACCCGAAATTTGAATTTCCACACATGCTGGTTTCAACCATTATTGAAGGCGCCCACAACCAGCGTTTTTTTGCTGAACATCTCCCCTCTTTGACTGATTTTAAGGAAGGAGAAAACAACATCACACGCTTTTACACCAACCTTGTTTTTAATGCCCTGAAATGACCGCTAAATCCACCCTTAATTTTCATAAATTAAATGTTTTCATGTCTGTGATTATACTCATGAGCATGTGCGTACAACCCATTTCAGAATTACTTGATATCGCGTCTGATTTTACAGTTTATGAATGGAGCGAAACCAGTGATAACAGCGAAGCCGAAAAAGGCGAAATTGAAGAGTGCAAACTCAAAAGCGAGAATGAGACTGAATATGAAAATTTTGGAAACGCGCAATTGCGCGTTTCCTCTAATGCCATAAAAGCATACAATCTTTCTCATCACAACTCTATTGCAATAGAGATTATTTCGCCTCCCCCCGAAGCAAGCTAGACCTTAATTCAAACTGGAATAAATTCACATTCCACCACAATAAAAATTTTACAAATCATATATATCACATAATCAAATTATGAATCATTTACATCCATTAAAAAATTTAAAAGCCGATATCCCGGCCAGTATCGTTGTTTTTTTTGTAGCACTCCCATTGTGTTTGGGAATTGCATTGGCCAGTGGCGCGCCATTGTTTTCTGGACTTATTGCAGGAATTGTTGGGGGTATTATCGTTGGTGCACTCAGCGGATCAGCAATAGGAGTCAGCGGACCCGCTGCCGGACTGGCTGCCATAGTTCTAGTTGCCATTGGTGAATTGGGGAGTTTTGAAAACTTTTTGCTCGCAGTGGTGCTTGGTGGAGTTATTCAAATTATATTTGGGTTGCTAAAGGCAGGAGTCATTGGATACTACTTTCCATCATCTGTAATAAAAGGCATGTTAACCGGTATTGGAATCATCATTGTAATCAAACAGATTCCATATTTTTTTGGCTATGACAAGGCTTTGGCAGCAAACGCCAGCCTCAATGAAATGTTTGACTTTATTAGCCTAGGTTCTACCATCATAGCTTGTATTGGCCTTGGCATTTTAGTTACATGGAATGTTTGGCTTTCCAAGTCCTATAAGATTTTTAAAATTATTCAAGGACCAGTGGTCGCTGTATCTGTTGGAATTGTATATTTTTTAGTAACTAAAGACAATAGTACATTGGCCATTGAAAGTTCAAGACTCGTGAGTGTTCCAACCCCAGAAAATTTTTCGTCTTTTTTAGGACAATTTACCAGCCCTAATTTCAATCAAATTACCAATCCACAAATTTGGATAACTGCTTTTACTATAGCACTTGTCGCAAGTTTGGAGACACTGTTATGCGTTGAGGCTACCGATAAACTTGACCCCAGAAAACGGGTTACCCCAACAAACAGAGAGCTTTTGGCACAAGGCAGTGGAAACATCATCTCTGGTCTAATTGGGGGCCTACCTATCACACAAGTCATTGTGCGGAGTTCTGCCAATATCCAGTCTGGAGGAAAGACAAAAATGTCCGCAATTGTACATGGTTTTTTGCTTCTAATTTCAATTTTAATAATTCCTGAATTATTAAAAATGATTCCTCTGTCTGTTTTGGCAGCTGTTTTATTTGTGGTGGGATATAAATTAGCAAAACCCACTCTTTTTGTAAGCATTTATAGACAAGGATGGAAACAATTTGTCCCTTTTATTGTAACAGTGCTTGGGATCATTTTTACAGACCTATTGGTTGGAATTGCAATGGGATTGGCTGTAGGAACTGTTGTGATTTTGATTAAAAGTTACCAAAATTCTCATTTTTTACACATTGAAGAGGATAAAAACGGATCAAAAAAAATCAAGATGACCTTGGCAGAAGAAGTAACCTTCATAAACAAAGGGGCGATTTTAAAAGAGCTAGAACAAATCCCTGCAAATTCTTATTTAGAAATCGATGTGATAAAAACAAAATTCTTGGATTATGACATCATTGAAATTCTAGAGGATTTCTTGTTAAAAGCGAAAAACCGAAGTATTGATATTATGCTGATATCGCAACGCGGAAATAAAAAAAATCCCGAAAGTATTATCGCATTCTTCAAAACTCAACCTAAGCTTGAATCAAAATAAATTAGAATATGACCCAAAAAATAAAAAATTGCATTAGATTTTTAGTGTTGGGATCATTGTTGGGATTTTCACAGCAGGAGACTGGCAATTGGTTGATGTACTTTGGCACCAATAAAATCAGCGAAAAATTCAGTATTCATTCGGAAGCACAGTACCGAAACCACACAATTAGTCCAACGAATATCGAACAATTATTGCTCAGAACGGGGCTCAATTACCACTTTAAACCCAACGCTTCTGCAACCTTTGGATATGCACACATTGGCAATCATGTTTACGAGTCCGATCGAAAAAGTCCTGAAACTGAGGAGCATAGGATTTGGCAGCAATTCTTATCTACCAATAATTTGGGACGTGTGAGATTTGAGCACCGATACAGATTAGAACAGCGCTTTATAGAAGCCGATTTTAAAATACGGTTTCGCTACAGATTGATGCTTTTTGTACCCCTCAATCGCCCAAAAATAGAAACCGGTACAATGTATTTGGGGATCTACGACGAAATTTTCCTCAATGACAAGGCTGCCTTTTTTGACCGGAACCGTCTCTATGGTGGCCTTGGCTACCAGTATACAAACAACATTCATTTTCAAGTTGGGGTGTTGAGGCAAGAAGTACAAACAACATCCAAAACCTTTTTACAATTTGGATTGATTTTCAATACGGATTTAAGAAGTGAAAAAAATCAAGACATATAAAAAAATTAAATACAATTAAAATAAATTCATAACCTTTAAACTAAACTCACAATGATTACAAAAGACCAAGTATTAGAAGCCCAAGAAAAATGGGGAAATGGTGTCGTTAGTATCGGCGCATTAAAAGATAAAAGAGCGGAATGCGAAGCCTTCGCTAGTGCATTCTTAGACGCGCGTTATGCCTTTGATAATGCAAGCGTTTTATTCAAACCCACCAAGTGTGAAATTGAACAATTTAGACCTACCAAAGCAGAGGCTTTGTCTTATTTTATTGCAGGAGATGACAGAGCTTGTACGGAAGACAAAGGGTTTGCAATTCAACCCTGGACAAAAGTGCGCTTTGAAAACACAGGAATCATCCTTGAGGAAAAAAGAGCCATTGCGATGGGCAATTATTTCTTTACTGATTTAAATGGCGATGAGGCCAAGGTCGAATACACCTTTGGCTACCAATTGCAAGGTGATGTGTTAAAAATTGATTTACATCATTCCTCATTCCCTTACAGTCATTAAATAATTTAGGGGGTTTAAAACCAAGACCGCTCCGAAACTAAAGGACTTCTAGCTGCTGTTGTACTGCTATGAATTTGAGTGCTAAATCCCCTAAACTATTCCCATTTTGACTGTAATTCCACGGCCCATGTCCTTTTCCTTCAAGAGCATAGAGCACATGAGGTACTCCTGTAGCATCATAAATCTTTTCTAGGGCTTCCGCCTTTTCATAAGTAACAATGAGGTCGTTAGTGCCGTGGGCAGTAAATAATGAAGGATTATTCTCATTGTACAATTTTTTGTTTTTGAGAACATTAATAGCATCCACACATTCTTTCCCACCCCAAAAATTCAGAATTGTTTTCACTTCAAACACTTCATTTAGGTTTGTAGATAAAAGTGTAGGGTCTTCCTCAACCGTTAATTCGTCTCTGTAGTCCTCATTTTCAGTTATTCCAACGCCAATGGCTGAATAAGCACCCGCTGAACCGCCACCAACCGTAATATAATCTGTATTAACGCCATATTCCTTTTTATGGGCTATCACCCAGCGAAGAGCTGCCTTGGCATCTCTCAAAGCTGGATAAACGGCCTTGTTTTGACGACGCTTAGAAGGAATGGTTTTTTTATCAACATAGACGCCCCACGTTGCGGGGAGACTTCCAAAGTCCCCTAGAAGTCTGTAATTTATATTAAATACAACCCAGCCTCGAGCAGCAAAAAAATTTGACATTGCAATAAATGGTGGCTTCTCTTTACTGCCAGCTCTAAATCCTCCACCATGAATTAAAACCATAATGGGGCGGTTTGAAAAGTCATTTTCGGGGATATATACATCTAGCTTTAAGGGGATTTGCTTGGGATTTTCTAAGTTAAACGAATCGTGGCTCAAGCCATACCCATAAATAAGATCGCGCTGTACATTGACTTCATAAGTTGGCTTGTAAAACACTTTTGAGACCTCTTCGGTTGAGTTCGAAATCAAATCGCCAACAGAATAAAGGGCTAGAGGTGTTGGGATAAGAAATAATATGAATTGAACGAATCTGTATATAGCCATATTTAATTTAATTTTAAGGTCAATAGCTAAAATAATCAACTAAAAATAGCACAATTTTCTTAGCAACCAAATGATCACACAAAGCTAATAAAAATATGGAAGTGCATAGGCCGGCGCAAAGCAATCATAAAGTTTAAATGAAACCATAAGAATTTTAATTTGTTTACATTTATCGCACAAATAATTTGATTATGAAAAAACTTTGCCTTCTTTTCGTTTTAATCTTATCGAGCTGTAAAGGGATCGTTCTCGATCAGCCCCCAGAGAAACCAAATGTATTGTTGTTTTATGTAGATGATTTGCGTCCTGAATTGGCCAGTTATGGGGCAGCGCATATACAATCTCCTCATATTGATGCACTGGCAGAGAAGGGCGTCAAATTCACTAATGCCTATTGTAATGTACCCGTATGTGGGGCCTCTCGCGCTAGTATGTTGACAGGAATGTTGCCTACAAAAAATCGGTTTTTAGATTATAAAACCTTTGTTGAAAGGGAAACACCAGAGGCCATCACCCTGCCGCAATTGTTTAAAAACAATGGCTATACAACCATTTCTAATGGAAAAATCTATCACCATTTAGACGATAGAGAAAGCGACTGGGATGAGGTTTGGCGACCTTATGCTTTTGATGTCAATGCGAGCAGCTTGGCGCCAACTGATTATTGGCAATCCTTGTGGAAAGATTATCAGAATCCAGACAACCGCAGGCACTACAAAGCAACGGACAGGGGGCCTGCTTATGAAAGTGCAGCCGTTTCCGACAGCACTTACATTGACGGTTTGCTAACCGAAAAGTTGATTAGAGATCTCCGGCAACTAAAAAAGAATCCAAAGCCATTTTTTTTAACTGCGGGTTTTATCAATCCACACCTACCTTTTAATGCCCCTAAAAAGTATTGGGATTTATACGATAGAAAAACCATTAGACAACCGGAAAATTACAATTACACCCCAAAAGATGCTCCAGAAATAAGCATTAGCAACTGGGCTGAAATGCGCAGCTACTCAAACATCCCAAAACAAGGACAGGTCTCCGACAGTTTGGCCATTGATTTGATACACGGGTATTATGCCACCGTGTCTTATACGGATGCACTGATTGGAAAAATCCTGAAGGAATTAGAGGCTCAAAAGCTATCCGAAAACACCCTTGTGATCTTGGTGTCAGACCATGGATACAACTTGCAAGAACATACACAGTGGACTAAGTTTACAAATTACAACACTGCCACCCAAGTGCCGCTTATCATTTATAATCCATTGTCAAAAAGCAATGGAACAACAGCTGCCTTAACATCCTTGATTGATATTTATCCCACATTGGTTGAGCTGTGCGAGCTCAAGGCCCCTAAAGAACAATTGGACGGTACCAGTCTTGTACCCATTTTAAAAAATCCAGAATCGGAAGGAAGAAAACATGTTTTTATCAAAAGAGCCAATGGCTTTACATTAAAAACAAAGGCCTATAGTTATACCGAATTTATAAACGCAGCGGACAACTCCGTGCTGGATAAAATGCTATACGACCACAGGGAAAACAAAGTTGAAAATACAAATGTTGTCTACAAAAAAGAGTTTCAAAGCATTGCTGCTGAGATGAGTCAAACATTGCATTCGGCCTATCAGAAAAATATTGAGGGGAATGATTAAAAAGCAATGGCTACAATGTGGCCTTATTTTCTCTTTTAGAAAGAACAATGATGGTCAAACCGCAAAGTAACATCAATCCGGCAGGAAAAAACTTATGGGCCTCGTCTGAGACCTTAAAGTGCATGGCCACCGCACCTATCATAAGGACCGTAATAATGGATGCACAAGGAATGACAAACTTTTTATAAAATAAGCCCAACAACAGCCCTAGAGCTGCTGCTATTTTTAAGCCGCCTATGAAATACAAAAAGGGCTTATCAAAACCATAAACCATAAACTCCTCTAGCATGTTGGTAGCGTCACCACCACGATAAGTCGTAGCTTTGTTAAATCTCAACAACCATACATTGAGTACAACCATAGAGACGAATAGCATTAAAATTTGTTTTAAATATCTCATTTTTTGTGTTTTAAAGTGTTAGTCAAAATATATAAATTAACCACCAAATAAACAAGTGCTGGTGCAGAGGCCATAAAACCATCCCCAATAGCCATCCGCGTGGCTAGGGCACCCGCCATAAGCAAGGCCAAACCAAGGGAGGATAGCAACCTTAAATTATAGAACCGTAAGCCAAGTAAAAGACAAATACCGAACACTATTTGGGCGCCTCCAATCATCCACCTAAAGTCTTCGAATCCGTAGCGAATGAATTCTGACTTGTAAAACGGAACTGTGAGAGATAAAATACCGTACAATAAATGAGATACGCCTGAAAATAAAATGGTTAATTTTTTCATATATAGTTGCTAATATAAGCAAAAACAATGGGGCGGTTTTAATTAAAACCCCTCTAAAATATTTCCAAATCCATCACTAAACTGAAGCCCTTCAATCGTTCGGGCTTTTTTCAACTTTTTATTAGCCTCCAAGCCCCAAAGCAAAAATTCCATCATAAAATAGCGGTCTTTCGGCAAACCGTCTGGAACATATTTTTTCACGGTTTTTTCCAAATTTGGGACATTTTTGAGAAGATCTTGGTAAGTGCTGTTGGGGAGGATATCTTCTAAAAAGAGTGTGTTGTCTTTGTAAAACCACTCAAGAATGCCATCAAAGGGGCCTTTTTCACCTGGCTTCTCGAGTTTTTGTATTTCTGGGAAATAGTTTTGAAATAGGGATTTAACAGCCTGGTTTATCAGATGAAAAGACACCTGTTCTGCACCCTGCTGTTCGCCCTCATATAACAATTCTACCTTGCCATTGATTGCAGAAATAACCGCTAAAAAGTCTGACATTCTAACTGTCGTATTTTGCTCTCCGCTAATCAATAGACGCCGTTCGGCCGCACTAATCAGGTTTTCAAAACCACTGATACTCATTCGGGCACTGACCCCACTTTTGGCGTCTACAAACTCACTTTTACGCGCTTCAAATCCAATTTGTTCAATAAGATCTCTAACCAACTCTGGAATGTGAACGGCTTGTAGAGTTGCTTCATCTAATTGAACTTCATGTTTCGTAATTAATTTGGCAGTTGCTATGTCATTAGGATAGTGGGTTAAAATTTGTGATCCAATCCTGTCCTTTAAAGGGGTGACAATGCTGCCACGATTTGTGTAATCCTCGGGGTTGGCCGTAAATATGATTTGTGATGCTATGGGCAGCCTGAGTTTAAAACCACGAATCTGAATTTCTTTTTCCTGAAGAATTGAAAAAAGCGCTACCTGAATTCTGGCTTGTAAATCTGGCAATTCATTCAACACAAAAATACAACGGTGTGCTCTTGGAATCATCCCAAAGTGAAGGACACGCTCGTCGGCGTAAGACAACTTTAGATTTGCGGCTTTGATGGGATCAATATCGCCAATGAGGTCTGCAACAGTGACATCTGGCGTGGCGAGTTTTTCAAAAAAACGATCGTCACGATGCAGCCAGGATATAGGGGTGTCGTCGCCCATTTCTTCAATTAAAGTTTTGGCCTTAAGGCCGATGGGGTCAAGAGGGTCGTCATTGATTTCTGAAGCTGTTATAACAGGAATCCATTCATCCAAAAGCTGTGTCATTTGACGGGCAATTCTCGTTTTGGCTTGACCTCTTAATCCCAGGAGGTTAATGCTATGACCCGAAAGAATGGCGCGCTCTAGGTCTGGAATGACACTATACTCATAGCCAAAAAGCCCGGTAAATGTGGGAATCCCACTCCTGATCCGTTCGCGTAAATTATGGGCCAATTCGGCTTGAATGCTGGTAGGTTGATAGCTTGTTTTTTTTAATTCCCCTATGGTTTTACAATGTTTCATGGTGCTATCGCTTTTTTTTGTTTTGTTCATATCCTCTAAAAATTTTATCCCCCAAACCATCCAATCCGGTATAAATGGCATGACCCTCGCAGGCCTCACTAAACTTTTGTATAAACTGTCTTAAGTAAGGATCCTGGGCAATCATAAAAGTAGTAATGGCGATATTAAGACGCTTGGCTTGATGGGCCATATTATAGCATTTATCAACAATCAAATGGTCCAGCCCGTTGCTGTTTTTGTAATAGGTGCCGTCGGCGTTTTTTAGACAACTGGGCTTGCCATCCGTAATCATAAAGATTTGTTTGTTGCTGTTTTTTCTTCGGCGTAATAAATCCATGGCCAGAGACAATCCTGCCACGGTGTTGGTGTGATAAGGTCCGACCTTTAAATACGGAATATCTTTGAGTTTAATGGTCCAAGCATCATTTCCAAAAACCAAAATGTCGAGGCTGTCTTTTGGGTGTTGGGTCTTGATAAATTCCGCCAAGGCCATGGCCACTTTTTTAGCCGGAGTAATGCGATCTTCCCCGTACAAAATCATGCTGTGGCTGATGTCGATCATCAGTACGGTACTCATTTGTGTATTGTAAACACTTTCATTGACAACAAGATCCTCTTTGCTAAGATTGAATGCTGTTGCGGCGGTTCTAATTTGCGCATTTCGAATACTCTCTGTCATCGCTATTTTCTCTACAGAATCCCCAAATTGATAGGCCCTAAACTCCCCAGTGGGGTCTCCACCTGGTCCTGTGCGCTTGGTGGCGTGATTTCCAGAGGTTCTTTTTTTTAGGCGGCCAAAGATTTGTTTTAAGGCATGTTGCCGCAACAGTTTTTCAGTCTTTGGAGTCAGCGTCACGCCTGGGCCATCAACAGTACCCCCGTCGGGGGTTTGTATGTAAGACTTTTTCAATAGATCTTCAATAAAATCGTCAATGGTATAACTGTCGTCTGCAAACTTATATTCTTTATTGAGCTCACGCATCCAATGAATGGCTTCATCAAAATCACCAGAAGTATGGGTGATGAGTTCTTTAAAAATCTCAAAGAGGCGCTCAAAAGGCGTTTTGACTTTTGGAACGTATTGGCTAAAAGTGAGACCGGAAGAATTGAGCTTAAAATTCATAATTTATAAAATTAATGAAAACTAAAACTACCACCTTTTATTTAACATTATATTAGCGCGCTTTTTTAAAATTAAAATCAAAAAAAGGGGATGGTTTTTAAAAAATTCGGGCATTAGAATTATTTTTACACAAATTATTTTTATGAAACCTTACTGCGTTTTTATCATTGCACTTGTTTTGAGCAGCTGCTCCCTTGAAAAGAAATACATCGCCCACAATCAACATTTTGAAACAGCAGTGCAAGCGCTGCAACTCAAAGAAGACCATTTTGATAAAGAAGACTACCTCTTAT
>MDTG01202369.1_pt1 | contig 18790 bp, 21 predicted proteins | sample 811421 | NCBI WGS metagenome assembly MDTG01 (sample SAMN05326645, study PRJNA326480) | marine metagenome | isolation source: seawater | place: Pacific Ocean: South East | collected 2011
CCACGTTGATAGGCTGGGTGTGGAAGTGCGGTAACGCATGTAGCTGACCAGTACTAATAGCTCAATTGGCTTGATTTATGCACTGAAAAAAATTTTTTTCTATAGAATTGATATATTAATTAAATTCAAATGATATTATTATCTAAAAAAGCAAAAATTCACCAACTTTATGAAACAATCTGATTTTGATAATCAAATGAAAGAATTGTTCGAAATAAGTAACAAAAAATATAGTATTGATAAAAAAATTGAATCTTTAATTGAACTTGACTCTTTAAATATATTAAAGTTACTTACTTTTTTGAGTGAAAATAAAAAAAATATTTCAAACGAAAAAATTAAAAAATTTAAAAAATTTGTAGATATTTATAAATTTATTGAAAATTAGCTTATCTAATTTAAAATGATAGCAGTTATTTGTGCAAGATCTGGAAGTAAAAGAATTAAAAATAAAAATATTATAAATTTTTTTGGAAAACCAATTATTTCATACGTAATTCAAATTGCGAAAAATAGTAAAATTTTTTCAAAAATTTATGTTTCAACTGACTCTAAAAAAATAAAAAAAGTATCTGAAAAAGCTGGGGCAAAAGTACCTTATCTGAGAAAAAAAAAATATTCTGATGATACATCAACTATGAAGGACGCACTAAAGGACTTTTGTAGTAAAGTAAATTTTAAAGATGACTACGTTTGTTGTATATATTCAACTTCAGTATTACTTGAAAAAAAAAATTTTATTGATGCATATAAAAAAATAAAAAATTTAAATTTTGATTTGATTGTTGCAATAAAAGAATTTGAATCAGATCCAAAAAATGCACTTATAATAAAAAATAAATACTTAAGATACGATAAAAGAAAACTTTTTTTTAAAAAAAAAACAATTAAAAAATATAGTGATGCTGGAGCTTTTTTTATTTTTAAAAAAAATAGTTATTTTAAAAATAAATATCTTCCAAAAAAAAGTACTTTCATAGAGTTAGGTAATTTAAATGCTGTTGATGTTAATGAAAAAAAAGACTTAGAACTTTTAAAAAGCATTTATAAAGGAAAAAAATGCATATAAAATTTATATCTTCATATTTACCGAAAAATTATCGAAGTATAAATTTTTTAAAAAAAAGTTTAGGAAAAAATTATAATAGAGTTCTAAACTACACTGGCTATAAAAAAATTCATGTACTTAAAGAAGGAAATAGCATTCAACAATTTATTTTTAATTCTATAAGAAATTTTCTTAAATCAAATCAAATAAATGCAAAAAATATTGACTGTATAATATATTCATCGCACACTAGACCAAGTGAAATGCCAAATTTTTCTATTAGTATTCAAAAGAAATTTAATCTTAGAAACGAAATTTTGGCGTATGATTTGCCGAATAGTTGTTCAGCATTTACAAACGGTTTAATTCACTCTCACGCAATGCTAAAGTCTGCTGTAGTAAAAAATGTATTACTCATTTGTTCTGACTTTCACAGTACTAAATTGAATAAAAAAAATAAAAATCTCGTTCCTGTAATTGGAGATGGAATTAGCTGCATTTATATTAAAAAAGACGAAAAAAATCTTATAAAGTTTGATTTTGGTGTTGAAGGCAATGAAAATTCAATACTAAAAATAGAAAATGAATCTTTAAGCATGGATGGAATAAAAGTTTTTGAGTTTGCTGTAGACAAGGTTCCAAAAACAGTTGCTAGAATATTAACAAAAGCTAAAAATTTGAAAAAAAAAAATAGATTTTGTGGTTTTACATCAGCCTAATAAAAACATTTTTGAAAATTTAATAAAAAAATTAAGTATAGATAATAAAAAATTTATCTCTAATTATAATCATGGTAATTTAAGTGCAGCATCAATTCCGGTTAATATTTGTAAGAATTTTCCTAATAAAATAATAAGAAATAAAACATTTTTATTTGTTGGCTTTGGATCAGGGCTTTCTTGGTCGTCAATAATAATGAAGTTAAATAGAACTAAAGTTGAGAAAATAATTTATTTATGAAATTAAATTTTAAAAAAAAATTTACACTTAATGATTTAAAAATTTTTAGGAAGTCATCGAAAGATAATAATACCCTTCATTACAGTAAAAAAATAAACAACATAACACCCTATAAAAAACCAGTTGTATACGCAGCATTACTAATACAATTTATTTTAAAAAAAACAAAAATTTCCTCAAAAAGTATCGAGGAAATTAATGCAATGTTTTTTAAACCTGTATTATTAGGTGAAAACATAATTTTTGAAATTAATAATTTTCAAAATAGATCAAGTATTATTATTTCAAATGGAATAATAAATAAAGCATCTATTATAATTGATTACGAAAAAAATAAGATTGAAAAAAAAAATAAAATCTATTCAAATTTGTACTTCATATCTAAAAACATTGGAAATTTCAGAAATAATTTAAATATAATTTCATATATAAATATTAAAAAAAAAATAAGAAATAATAAAACAAAAAAATACTATCTAAAAAAAATAGAAAATAATTTCATTGCAAAATTAAACTTTAAAAATTATGAAAATAAAGTTAACTTTTCTTCATATATTACAAAAAGAATACAAAAAGAACATACAGCATTACTAAAAACAAAATTAAATTATGATTATAAATCTAGAAAAAACAAAGGTGATATATTAATAATTGGAGGATCATCAGGATTAGGAAGTGTCTTGAGTCAATTTTTTTTAAGCAAAGATATAAAACACACATTTACATTTAATAATAAAAAAAAAATCAAAAATTTAAAATGCATTAATAAAGTTAATTCATTTCAATTTAATAATAAGAGTTCACAAAAAAAATTTCAAAATTTGAAAAATTTTGAGATTATTTATTTTTTTCCAACACCAAAAATATTTTCCTTTTCTAATGAGCCATTTGATATAAAAAAATATAATAGATTTAACGAGATATATATAAATTTTTTTTACAAAATTATTAGAACTTTGCTAGCATCAAAAAAAAAACATAAAATATTTGTTCCATCAACTAATTTAATTGACAATCCTACTGACAGTATAGAATATGCATTATCAAAAAAGTCCATGGAATTTTTCATGAATATTTTCAATAAAAATTGTAAAAATTTGAAACTTTATTATCCAAGATTTGACGCTTATTTTACAAATAATACTAGATTCTTTTTAAATATTAATAAAAATTATGATAATTTTATTAAAGCGGCAATAGAGATTTTATAAAAATGAATAAAAAAATTAAAATGGTTGTAGAAAAATCATATTTAATGTTAAGAAAAATAAGTCCCAATATAAAACAAAGTTTTTCTACAGAAATAAAAATTAAAGGAAATAAGAGTAAGTTTGACTCTGTTGATATTGTTACTTTTTTTAGCTTCCTAGAAAAAAACTTATTGAATTCAAAAATTAAACATCAAAATTTTCTAGATAAGAATTTTTTTTTTAAATTCGATAATATCAGCCTTAAAAATTTGATTGAATCTATAAAAAAAGAAAATGAAAAAAAAAATTAAAATAATTACAGATTTTGAAACTAAAATTTTAAGTAATTATTTAGAAAGTTTTTTAAATAAAAAAAAAAATAATTTTTTGATCGATAATGAACAATTAAGCAATTTGAATATTGCTAAAATACCAAAAAGATATGATTATATATTGTATTTATCACAACTTGAAAAAGCTTTATTACAGTTCAAATTGTTTTGTGACACAGGAAAGTATAATGAAAAAAAATTAAACAATGAGGTTGAAAACATTAGTAAAATTATTAAAAAATTTTCATTAGAAAACAAAAAAATAATTTTTTTTCTATGGCCAAATGATACAAAAGATATTTATTTTGGTGGCATAAATCATAAAGCAAATGGCAAATCTTGGTTAATAAATTATATTAATTTAAAAATATCAAAATTATTATCTAAATATAACAATGTTAGCATTATTGATCCAAATTTTGAAATTTTAAGAGAAAATAAAAAAATAAATTTTTTCGACTATAAGTTAAAATATCTTATCGATTGTTATTATAGCCAAGAATATTTAAGTTTTGTTTCCAATGTTTTTGTTAAGAAAATTAAATCTGAAAATCTTAGTAAAATTAAAATTATAATTGTTGACTTAGATAATACTATGTGGGGAGGTTTAGCAGGTGAATTGAGTTATGATAAACTTAAAATTGGGCCGAACTCGATAGAAGGTCAAGTATTTTTAGACTTCCAAAAGAGATTAAAATTATTAAAATCAATGGGCATCGTATTAGCAATCTCAAGTAAAAATGAGTTAAGCAATGTAAAAAAAGTTTTTAAAAAAAACAAATACATGTTTTTATCATTAAGTGATTTTTCATCAGTTAAGGTAAATTGGGAGCCAAAAGCTAAAAATATCGATGCTATATTGAAAGAGTTAAATTTAAAAGCACATCATGCTTTATTCATTGATGATAGTCCTTTTGAAAGATCCTCTGTAAAGAATCATATAAAAAATATTAATATATTTAATTTTCCTTCAAATTTATTAGATTTAATGGATAACTTTAACAACTATTCTGGATTTTATAAAAATTTCATAACAGAATTAGATAAGAAAAGAACAACGCTGTATCAAGCTGAAGCAAAAAGAGAAAGTGAAAAAAATAAATTTAAAAATGATTCTAAATGGTTAAAAAACTTAAAAATTAGATTAACAATAAAAAATATTAAAGATATGGAAAGAGCCACTGAAATGTTCCAAAGAACAAACCAATTTAATACATCTTTTAGAAGACTTTCAGCACCAGAATTAATAAAAATAAATAAATCAAGAACAAACTTGATATTAGAAGCAAGTATGAAAGATAAATTCGGAGATTATGGCATTATTTCAATTATAAATATTAAAATATTTAAACAATATTTTATTATTGAAGATTTTTTAATGAGTTGTAGGGTTTTTAAAAGAGAGATAGAATTGGCAATATTGAATTTTATTTTAAACTTAAAGATCTTAAACAAAAAACTTGGTTTTATTAATATTAATAGAGTTGAAAAAAATTTATATGTTCAAAACCTATTTGACAGTAATAACTTAATAAAAAATCTTAATAAGAAAAAGTATGAAATTAATAATAAGATTAAGTTTTTAAATTTAAAAAGGTTAGGAATTAATATCATTAAATAAAATGAGAGATTTAATTATTTTTGGAAATTCAATATTTGCAGAAGTTGCAATTTATTATTTTTCTAATTTTAGTAAATATAAAGTTTGTTATGTGTCATGTGAAAAAAAATATAAAAAAAATTTTTTTGATAATAATATTGAGCAAATTACACTTGAAGAAGCTTTAAAAAAAAATAAAAAAAAATATCAAATATTCATAGCAATTGGTTATTCAAAAATGAATACTATAAGACAAAAATTTTATTCTAAATTTAAGCTAAAGGGCTTTAAAATGGCAAACTTTATTCATCCTTCTTCATCAGTATTATCAAAAAAAATTGGAGATAATAATTTTATTATGGACAATGTGTCTATTAATCCATTTACTGCTATTGGAAATAATAATATTTTTTGGTCAGGTAATATAATTGGACATCATTGTAATATAGGAAATAGTAATTTTTTTAGTGGAAATTCTACTATTTCTGGAAGCTGTAAAATTAAAGATAATAATTTTTTTGGAGTAAATACATCAACCAAAGATGGAATTACTGTAGGAAAAAAATGTTTTATAGATGCTAACCAACATATAAGTAAAAATTTACCAGATGAAATTTTCTTTAATAAAGAAATAAACCCTAAGCTAATATTAAAAACTTCTCAAATATTTAATTAGATTATTATTTATTTCATTATTGTAAACATTATATGAAAAATTTATTTTTTATTACTCATTATTCAAATAAATTTGGTCTAGGTCATTTAAAAAGATGTATTAATATTGGAGATTATTTTCCCAGAGTTAAAAAATTTTATTTTAATATAGCGAAAAATAATAAAAAAAAATTAATTAATTTTACAGTAAGTTCAAAATATCAAATTAAGGAATTAAATAAAAAAAATAATATAAATATTATTGATTTAATGCCAAAAGAATATTTTAAAAATTTAAATTTGTTTAAGTTTTTAGATAAAAATCAAACATTTGTTATTAACAACGGTTTTAAAAAAAAAATCCAATTTGATAACACAATTTATCCTTATGTAAAAAATAAAAAAATTAAATCAAAATATACTGGCGAAAAATTTTTTGTCATAAATAAAAAAATTCTCAAAATACAAAAGCAGAAAATAATAAAAAAAAAAAAGATTCTAATTTGCATGGGTGGTTCTGACCCAGATCATTTGACAGAAAAGGTATTGAGTATTTTTTCAAAAATTCAAAAAAACTTTAAAATAAATGTTATTATCGGACCATTTTTTGCTAAAAAAAGAATAAATTTTATAAAAAAATATAATAAAAATAATAAAAATTTGAAATTTTATTTCAATCCAAAAAAATTATATAAAATTATATCTGAAAGTAAGTTGGCAATAGTTAATAGTGGAAATATAAAATATGAATGTATATTCTTAAATACACCAATTATCTTATTAGCTAATAAAAATGATGAAGATGTTTGCTATTATTTTTCAAGGAAATTTAAAACCTTAAATAAAAATTTTATTTATAATAGAGGTGAATTTTATAAAATTTTGAATAAATTAAATATTGTTAGTATAAATAGCAACCTAATAAAATTTGAAAATAAAAAAATAAATTTGGATAATTTTAACAAAACTGTAAAATTGATTAATAAAAAATTGAATGCAAAATCACAATAAAAAAAAAATTTTTATAACAGCGGAGATAGGTTTAAATCATAATAATAATTTTAAGAAAACTATAAAACTTATTAACCTGGCAATAAAAGCTGGAGCAGATGCAGTAAAATTTCAACTTTTTCAAACAAAATCTTTATGGCCCAAGTCTTCCAAAGAATATATTTATGTAAAAAAATATGAAACAAATTTTAATTTTTATAAAAAAATATTTTTTTATTGTAAGAGAAAAAAAATTATTTGTTATGCTTCTCCTTTTGACAAATTTTCAATTGATTTTCTTAAAAAATTAAATAATCCAATATATAAGTGGGCATCCTCAGAAATTGATAAACTTGATAATCTTGGAAATGTAGCGAGAACTAGAAAAAAAATTATCATTTCCACAGGTATGGCAAATGAAAATGATATTAAAAAAGCTTTATTACGATGCAAGAATAATAAAAACGATAATATTGTTTTAATGCATTGTGTAAGCCTTTATCCACAGCCATTAAAATATGCAAATTTAAATAAATTAAATAATTTAAAAAAATTTGGTTATGATATTGGTTTTTCAGACCATTCAGAAAGCAACATATCTGCCATAGTTGCTATCGCTAAAGGCGCAACATATATTGAAAAACATATAACTTGGAGTAAAAAAAGTAAAGGACCTGATCATTTTTATGCATGCGAAATTAATAAATTCAAAGATTATGTTGATGCAATTAAATTAGCAAATTTATCATTAGGAAAATCAGAGTTAGAATTAGATCAAAAAATAATATTTGCAACAAGAAGAAAAAGCTATCATGCGAAAAGAAAAATATATAAAAATGAAAAATTAAAAACAAAAGATATTTTTCTTAAACAAAATTTATCAGGGATTAACTTAAACGAAATTAAAAAATTTATTGGAAAAAAATTAAAAAAAATGTGTTAAAAAATAAACCAATCAAAAAAAATTACTTTTAATGAAAAAAATTGTTTGGAAAAAATTTGGAAGAATTATAAAGCCGCAAAATTTTTATTGGATGAAAACACACGCAATGTGTCCTACACCTGAAATAATAAAAAAAGATACAATTAAAGTTTATTTTTCAGGTAGAAATAAATTTAATCAATCTATAATAGGAAATGCAAATATTACTTTTAAAAAATTTCCAAATTCTTTCTCTATAAAATATTCAAAGAAACCAGATCTAAACGTAGGAGAACTTGGAACATTTGATGATAATGGTGTTACACCAACTTGTTTGATAAAGCATAATAATAAAAAGTATTTGTTTTATGTTGGCTGGAACAAGGGTGCAACTGTCAGAATGCATTTATATGGTGGGCTTGCAATAAAAAAAAATAACAAAAACTATTTCACAAGATATTCAAAGGCACCAATAATTGAAAGAAATAAAATAAATCCATATTTAAATACTGCACCATTTGTAATTAAAATTAGAAATAAATGGATAATGTATTATGTTTCTGGAATAAAATGGTTACACAAAGATCTTCCAAAATATAATATTCAGATTGCCACATCAAATAATCTTACTGACTGGGAGAGAAAAGGAAAAATAGCAATAAATTTTGAAAATAATAAAGAAATGGCTTTAGCAAGACCATGTGTAATTAAATATGGAAAGAAATATTTTATGTGGTTTTCTAGTAAAAATAATTGGCTATATGGATCAAATTATAAAATGTGTTTTGCAGTTTCAAATGATGGAATTAGATGGAAAAGAGTTAAAAAATTTTCTGAAATTAAAAAAAGCAAAAAAGGTTGGGACTCCCAAATGGTTGAATATTTTTCTGTAATTAAATTTAAAAACAAATTAGTAATGTTTTATAATGGAAATGGATTTGGGAAAACAGGCATAGGAATGGCAGTATCTGAATAAAATAATCAAATATTGAATGATTAATAATAACTACAAAAAAAATTTTAAATTTTAAATAAAAAATTAATTTTATGATATTAGGAGCAAGCCAACCAGTATTTATTCCTTGGGGAGGATATTTCGGATTAATAGATTATGTAGATAACTTTGTATTTTTAGATCATGTTCAATTTGAAAGAAGAGGGAGACAGCAAAGGAATTCTATAAAAATAAATGATAAAGAGCATTTTTTAACTGTGCCAGTATTTTCAAAAAATAAAAGAAATCAAAAAATTAATGAAGTTTTAATTGATGATAAATCTAATTTTGTAGAAGATCATATAAAAACACTTAAATATAATTATTCAAAAGCTAAGTATTTTGAAAAATACTCAATCGATTTATTTAAAATTTATAAAAAAAAACACAAAAAGCTAATTGATCTTAACATTGATCTAATAAAATATTTTTGCAAAGTTTTAAAGATAAATAATAAATTTATTTTTTCTAGTGATTTAAATGTTAATAATTTTGCAAAAGAAGATTTAATATTAGAAATTTGCAAGATCAAAAAATGTGATGATTATATATCTACTATTGGATCAAAAATTTATTTAAAAAATATAATTAAATTTAATGAGAATAATATTAACGTTAAATTTTATGAATTTGAAGGTAAAAAATATAAGCAGTTTGGTAATTCATTTATTAAAAATTTATCTGTTTTAGATATTATATTTAACCTGGGCGATGACGCTATAAATTATATTAAAGAAAATTTTAAAATAACAAGTTGATTTTTTTAAATCAACATATAGAAAATAGACAAATTAATACTTCATGCAATTTAAAAAGTTCAATACAATTGATAATAAGGAATTGAAAGCAGCAAATACTGTCTTAAGAAGTGGAATTTTATCAGCATTTATTGCATCTAAAAATGGCTTTGATGGTGGAAAAAAGGTTCGAGAATTTGAAGAAGCTCTTAAAAAATTTTACAAAGTGAAATATGCAATTACAGTTAATTCATGGACATCAGGTTTAACAGCTTGCGTTGGCGCTCTAGATATATCCCCTGGCGATGAAATAATAGTGCCCACATGGACTATGTCTGCAACAGTAATGTCAATTTTACATTGGGGTGCGATACCGGTTTTTGTCGATATAGAAAGTGAAACTTTTTGTATTAACCCTGATAAAATAAAAGAAAAATTATCAAAAAAAACTAAAGCAATTATTGCAGTCGACATATATGGACATCCTTCAAATATTAAAAAAATAAAAAAAAATTATAAAAGGCACTAAAATAAAGATTATTATTGACTCAGCTCAAGCTCCGTACTCATTTATAGATAATAAATTAACAGGAACTAATGGAGATCTTGGTGGTTTTAGTTTTAACTGTCATAAACATATTCAAACAGGTGAAGGAGGAGTTGTAGTTACAAATAATAAAGCTTTAGCTCAAAGAGTAAAATTAATTCGTAATCATGGAGAAAATTTAATTAATGATTTTAAAATAAAAAATTTAAATAATATTATAGGTTATAATTTTAGATTGACCGAAATACAAGCAGCAATAGGTATTGAGCAACTTAAAAAATTAAAAAGAATTGTAAAAAAGAAAAATTTTGAAGCAAAATATTTAATGAGCAGACTTAAAAATTTAGATGGTTTAATTTTACCAAAAATAAAAAAAAATTGTACTCATAGTTTTTATGCTTTGCCACTTATAATAGACAAAACTAAAGTAAAAGTTGATAGAGAAAAATTGATTAAAAAACTCAAAAAAGAAAAAATAAATTGTTTTTCATCGGGTTATTTAAACGTACACACCTTTCCAATGTTCAAAAAAAAAATAGCTTATGGTAAAAGTAATTTTCCGTGGAGCATAAGTAAAAAAAAAATAAATTATAATAAAAAATTGTGTCCTGTTGCAGAAAAATTACATAATGAAACTTTATTTACTTTTGGTATATGCAGCTATGATTTTACTAAAAAAAATCTAGAATTTATCTCTAAAAAACTTATTAAAGTATGGAACGAGTTAAATCGCTAAAACAACTTTTTAAAAAAAAAAAAGTTGGTTTTGTTTGTAATAATTCTGGCGGAGCACTTATTTTAAAGTATTTAATAAATCAATACAAATTAAATTATAAAATAATTACTAAAGGGAGTGCAAAAAATATATTTAAAAATAAAAATTTTAATAAAAAAAAATTTTTTTTTAAAAATATAAATTTATTGATTTGTGGTACTTCTGTACCAGGTAATTTTGAAATAAAGAACTTTATTTATGCAAAAAAAATTGGAATTAAAACAATATCAATCTTGGATCATTGGGTAAATTATAAAGAAAGATTTAGACTGGAAAATTCATACTTTTATCCAGATGAAATTTGGTGTGGTGATCGAGATTCTTATTTAATAGCAAATAAAAAATTAAAGAAAAATAATATAAGACTTTTTAAAAATCCAATGTTTGATTTTTATAGATTAAAAGGAAAAAAATCTAAATCTTTTTTTGGTAAAAATAATATCTTATATTTATCAAGTAATTTTAGAAGAATGAATATTCACATCAATGAAAATAAAATTTTAAAAAAAACTTATGAAATTTTTTTTAAAGGCAAGTTTAATTCAATAATTTTTAGACCACATCCATCTGATACAACAAAAAAAATCCCTAAAATTTTAAAAAATTTAGATTGTAAACTTGATGTTCATAATGATCTTTATAAAGTTTTAAGTAAGATTAATTTAGCTATTGGGTCAAATAGTGCAGCTCTAGTTCTAGCAAAAATTTATGGCTGCAAAACTATTAATATTTTACCAAAAAATGTAAAAAATACGTTGCCAGAAAAATATATTGATGAAATCGTCAAAATTTAAGAAAATTATTGAATTTTCCCAATTTTACCATAATTCTAGATAATAAATTCATTATTTAAATATGTTCAAACAAAATTTTAAAGGTAAGTCCATTTTAATCACTGGTGGTACAGGTTCATTCGGAAAAAAATTTGTTTCTGGAGTTTTAAAATACCATTCAAACATAAAAAGATTGGTAGTATTTAGCAGAGATGAATTAAAACAATTTGAGATGGCCAAACTTTACAGTACAAAAAAATATCCTAAATTGAGATATTTTCTAGGCGATGTTAGAGATAAAAACAGATTGCAAAGAGCATTGAAAGATATTGATATAGTTATACATGCCGCAGCATTAAAACAAGTTCCAACTGCAGAGTACAATCCATTTGAGTATATTCAGACAAATATTTTAGGAGCACAAAATTTAATTGAAGCTTGTTTAGATAATAAAGTAGAGAACTTAATTGCTCTTTCTACGGATAAAGCAGTTTCACCAATCAATCTCTATGGTGCAACAAAATTATGTGCAGATAAGTTATTTATATCTGCAAAAAATATTGCAGGAAATAAAAAAATAAAATTTTCAGTTGTAAGATATGGCAATGTTGCTGCAAGTAGAGGTTCAATAATTCCATTTTTAAAAAGTTTAAAAAAGAATGATTATTTGCCAATTACTCATAAAGATATGACAAGGTTTAATATAAGCTTAGATGATGCAATAAACTTAGTTAATTATGCAATTAAAAATAACTATGGTGGAGAAATATTCGTTCCAAAATTACCAAGTTTTAAAATAACCGATTTAGCAAAAGCTATTTATCCAAATAAAAAAATCAAATATATTGGAATTAGAGAAGGGGAAAAAATACATGAAGATCTAGTTTCAAAAGCTGAAAGTCTTAAAACTCTTGAAAATAATAATTGCTACGTAGTACTTAATAAAGATGACAAAAAAATATTGAATCATTTTAAAAAATTAAATTTTAAATCTATTAAACAAGCATTTACATACTCTAGTGGCACAAATCCAATCTTTTTAAATCAAAAAGAATTAAAAAAGATTATCTAAGACTTTGATGAGAAAACAAATACCCTATGGAAGGCAAAGTATATCAGGTGATGATATTAAAAATGTAAATAGAATTTTAAAATCTGATTATCTAACTCAAGGACCAACTATTGAAAAATTAGAAAGAAAAATATCGAAGTTTTGTAAAAGTAAATACTCAGTTGCAGTAAACAGTGCAACTTCAGCACTTCATATTTCTTGTTTAGCTCTAGGTTTAAAAAAAAATCAAATTTTATGGACTTCACCCATTTCTTTTACAGCATCAGCAAATTGTGCATTGCATTGCGGTGCAAAAGTTGATTTTATTGATATTGACTTAGATACTTTTAACATCTGCCCCTTAAAACTTGAACAAAAATTAAAAAATACATCTAAGAAAAAAAGACCCTCAATTTTAGTAGTAGTACACTTGGGGGGATTGAGTTGCGACATGATTAAAATAAAAAAATTAAGTCAAAAATATAAATTTAAAATTATTGAAGATGCCTCTCATGCTATTGGATCTAAACAAAAAAATGTCCCTGTTGGTTCATGCAAATACTCAGATATAGCAATATTTAGTTTTCATCCTGTTAAAATTATTACAACTGGAGAAGGTGGAGTAATAACAACAAATCAATTAAAATTATACGAAACTCTTAAACTTTTAAGGGAGCATGGCATTCAAAAAAATCAAAGTAAAATTATAGGAAAAGTAGACGGTCCATGGTTTTATCAACAGCAAAACCTTGGTTTCAATTTTAGAATGAGTGATATACATGCAATTTTAGGGGTAAGTCAAATAAGAAAAGTAAAAAATTTTTTAAAAATTAGGCAAAAAATAGCAAAACTATATATAGATAAGTTAAGCAAACATCCCATAAAATTTCAAAAAGTGAATAAAGATTATTTTAGCTCATATCATCTTTTTATAATCAGAGTATCTAAAAATATAAGACTAAAATTATTTAACTATTTAAGGAAAAAAAAAATTAATGTTAATTTACATTATATTCCAATATACAAACATATTTTTTATAAGAAAAAATTTAATTTTAAAAATAATTATTTAAAAAATTCAGAAGAGTATTATAAGTCTGCTATAAGCATTCCAATTTATCCTGGATTAAAAAAAAAAAATCAAATTTTTGTTATAAAGGTAATTTCTAACTTTTTTAAAAATGAAAAATAAAATTAAAACCTTATTAGTTGGACTTGGAAGAGTTGGTTTTGAATATGATTTAAATAATAAGCATGAAATTCTAACTCATGCAAAGTCTATTTTTAAGCATAAACAGTTAGAATTTGTATCAGCAGTTGACAAAGATTTAACGAAATTAAATAAATTTAAAAAAAATTATAATATTAAAGTTTCAAATAATTTAACTAAATCAATAAAAACAGAAAAACCAAATTTAGTAATAATAAGTGTTGATACTATTAACTTATTTAAAATATGCAGCATTGTTGTAAAAAATAAATTTATAAAATATATAATTTTGGAAAAGCCAGGCGCAACAAATTTTAAGCAATTAAAAAAAATTTATAATATCTGTAAAAAAAGTAAAATTAAATTATTTATAAATTATAATCGATCATATTATAAAAAATTTCTTTCACAATTTGAAATTTTAAAGAAAACAAGAAATTTTAAAATAGTATATAAATATAATAGAGGATTATATAACAATGCTTCTCACTTTTTAAACCTAATTTTTCATTACCTCGATCTACCAAAAAAAATATTAATTTTAAAAAAAGAAAATAAAAATTCTTATGATTTATCAGGAGATATTTTGCTTTTTTTTAAAAACGGAATAATTTATTTACTATCAAGTCCTGCAAAAAAATTTATTGTAAATGAGGGATTTATTTTTACAAAAAATTCTAAATTAAGAATAAATCTCAGAAAGAGTGAAATTATAAAATATAAATCAAAATCAAGTAAATTATTGAAAGGTTACAAATTTTTTTTAAAAAACAAAACTATCAAGTTACAAAAAAAAGATAATCAACTTCAGACGTTAAATTTAATTCTTCGACAATTAAAAAAAAAACCTTTTAATCAGGAGTTATTCAATGCTAATCTTAAAACAATCAAAACATTAGACGAAATTAAATATAAATTTAATTAATTATGGTATATAGTATTTTCTTTTCTCAAAAAAAAAATTTAAAAATCAAATAATTAGATGATTATAAAAAATCTTTTTTTAATTCTTAAAGAGTTAGGTTACAAAAAAATAGTTTTTTTCGGTTTATTAAATATTTTGGTCTTAGTGTTAGAGCTTTTGAGTTTTTCAATGTTTATTCCCTTTTTGTTAGCTCTTACAAGTAAAGATAAACTATTGAGTAATGATTATTTTATGCAATTTTTAAACTTCTTTCAAATTAATCAAGAAGATACCACTAGTATTTTATTTTTTTTATTAATTTTATTAATAATTGTTTTTTTCATAAAAAATTTATTTATAGGATTATCAAAATACTTTCAGTATAGAATTTCATACGATATTGAAATAAATTTGACATCAATAGTATTTCAAAAATATCTACGAAAACCTTATCTATTTCATACATCTGAAAATTCTTCTAAAGCTTTAAGAAATATTATTGGAGAGTCCGCAATGTTCTCTAGAGCATTACTTGGCTCTATTTTGAGTTTAATAATAGAAACCATTGTATTAATTGGTATTTTTACGATTCTATATTTGAGTCAGCCTGAAATTTCTGTAAAGCTAATTATCTGTTTCTTAATTTTAGGTTTGATTTTTTACATCATGTTTAAAAAAAAATTTAGTTCACTTGGTAAAGAAAGGCAAACTCAGGATAGCCACAGAATTAAATATGCACAACAAGGCATTCAAGGTATAAAAGAAATTATAGCATTTAATTTACAAGAATTTATTTTAAATTTATTTCGTAAATCAAATGAAAAAGTTCTTAGAAGCGTTCATTTTGCAGGATTCATAAATCAAATTCCAAAGTTATTTTTAGAATTTATAGCAATTTTAATTATATTAATAATTTTTTATACAACAAAAGAAATTCAAAATGACGTAAATAAACAAATATTTGTTTTAGGTTTAATTGCAGCTGCAGCTTTTAGGTTATTTCCTGCGATAAATAAAATTTTATTATCATTAAATACATTTCAGTATTCAAAACCATCAATTAATGTCTTAACCCAAATTTTTAAAGATGATATTGAAAATTTAAAAAATGAAAATTTTAAATCTAATAAAAATATAAAAAAATTTGAATTAAATAATTTCATTGAAATAAAAGATTTAAATTTTAAGTATCCAACAGCAGAAAATTTTATATTTAAAAATCTTAATTTGAAAATTAGCAAAGGCGAGCATATAGGAATAATTGGTGTAACGGGATCAGGCAAGTCTACATTTGTAGATTTAATTTTAGGAATACTTAATCCAAACCAAGGAGAAATATATTGTGATAACAATAGTATTTATAATAATCTATATTATTGGAGAAAATTAATAGGTTACGTTTCTCAATTACCTTATCTTTTAGATGCATCTGTTATGGCCAATATTGCAATAGGCATCGATCCTAAAGAAGTCTCAGAAAAACAAGTTTTAAAATGTTTAGAAATTGCAAATTTAAAAAATTTAGTTTTAAATTTAAATAAAGGACTCAATACTTCAATTGGAGAGAGAGGTGCACAATTGTCAGGTGGTCAAATACAAAGACTGGCGATAGCTAGAGCATTATATAAAAATCCAAAAATATTAATTTTAGATGAAGCAACTGCTTCAGTAGATTCTAAAACACAAAGAAATATTCTAGAGGATTTAAATAAATTTAAAAATGATATAACTTTAATCTCAATTTCTCATGACAAGGAAGCATTAATTCACTGCGACAAAATATATGAATTAAAAGACTCAGGATTAATTTTATATAAATAATTATTTATGGATCTAAAAAAGTTATACGGTTTAAATTATAATTATAAAAAAAATAATCGATGGTTATTTTTGAACGATCGTTATAGATATGTAAAAACAGTAAGAGGTTTAATTTATTCAAAAATATTTAATAACTATAGCAACTTTAATCCGATAGTTTTAACTGATAAAACTAAATATGAAAAAAATCATATTTTTTCTAAATCAAAAATAAAAATAATTTCTTTAAGAAAAAAATTATCTTTAAAACTAATAAAAGTGTATATTAGTGTATTCATTCATATAATAATTTTTTATATCAAAATAATTACTAAAAAAAATAAAGCTGAGTGGTTAATTAATGATTACAAATTATTTGATATTCATATTGGTGACTTCATTTATGACTATTATATTAGGTATAATCACGAATATTTGAAACCAAATTTATTTTCATATAAATTTTTAAAAGTATTATTTGATGCAATTTATAAATTAAATTTTATTGATCAAAGTTACTCTATTTATAAGCCAAAAATGATTATAACAACATCAAGAGGATATACTTCAATAGGCAATTTATTAATTAGATATGGAACTAAAAATAAAATTAAAACACTTTTTACAGGATATAATTTTCATCACTTTTACAAAACGTACAATGAGACCTTCGATCATATTTATAACGTAACAAAAAAAAAATTAGAATTTTGTAATAAAAACATCAGTAAAAAAACAATCAATAATTTTGTAAAAAAAAGATTAATTGGAAAAAGTTATGGATTTTTTGTAGCTCGAAAGACACTCGATAAAGCTTACAACAAATCAATTGATGATAAATTTATATCAAGATTAAAGTTAGAAAAAAAAAATAAAAAAATTATTGTTTTTGCTGTAAACTGCTTTTCAGATACACCACATGCATGTGGAAGGTTAGTTTTTAATGATTATTATGATCAATTTATTTCTACAATAGATTTTATTAATAAAAATAAATCCTCAAAATACTTTTGGATTATAAAACCTCATCCAGCCAGAGGTGTTTATGGTGAAAACGGAATTGTAGAAAATTATGTAAAAAAATTTAATTTTAAAAATGTAATACTTTGTACACCCAAAATAAGTAATAATTTGCTTTTTCAATATACTGATTATTTAATTACGACTAGATCAACCATAGCTCTAGAATTTGCTTGTTTTGGAAAAAAAACAATTTTAGGTGGTGATGCTCCATATTATTTTAAAGAATTATTTTTAAAGCCAAAAAATAAAGATAAATATTTCTCTTATTTAAAAAATTTAGAAAAAATTAATTTTTCCCTTAATAAAAATCAAAGATGGCTTGCTAAAAAAATTTTATATATACTTGAGTTTAAGACCAACGTTACTTTACCAAGTAGTAAATTTTTACCTAATCCAATTGGACGACCTAAGCTAGATATTGAAAAATATTATATAAAACAACTAAAAGAAAATCTTAAAAATAATAAAAAAACACTAAATTATAATGATTTTAAAAATGATAAATTTTATAAAGAACTTAAAAAAGAGCTTATAAAATTTAGTTCAGAAAATCGTAATATTTAAATTTTAGAATGTTAAAAACATTTAATAACCAGATAATATAAATTGATAAGATTAAATATAATTGGAAAAAGAATATTTGTTAAAAATTTTACCATCAAAGAAATTAATGATGAATATATAAGCTGGTTTTCTGGAAAAAATGAGAATCTTAAATTTTCACGACACTATAAAAAGAAATATAGCAGAACTTCATTAATTAAGAATTATATTAATTTAATTAGTTCTGGAAATATATTTTTAGGTATATTTGATAAGAAGTTAAAAACTTTAATTGGTACAATGACCATATATCTAAATAAAAAAAAAAGTGGAAATTTAGGAATTCTTATAGGAAATAAAAAGTATGCATCTAAAGGTTACGCACTTGAGAGTTGTTTATTAGTAATTAAATATTTATTAAAAAAAAAAGTAGTTAATTCAATAGAATCAGGTGCAAAAAAAGAAAATTTAAAAATGATTAATTTGATGAAAAATCTCAATATGAAAAAAGTTAGCAAACAAAATTCAAAGATTACAACTTATGTAATTTCAAAGCTTAAATAAGCTATAATAAATTACAACTTTTATATTAATAAGCTTTTCTTAATCCAATTCTTAATTGTCTTCCATCTTGACTGTACGTGGCTGGTTTTTCATATCTTTCATTTAATAGATTAGTCAAATTTATTGACAAGGTATTTCCAAACCAATTCTTTTTAATTGATAAATCAACTAAA
>MDTG01235827.1_pt1 | contig 18790 bp, 18 predicted proteins | sample 811421 | NCBI WGS metagenome assembly MDTG01 (sample SAMN05326645, study PRJNA326480) | marine metagenome | isolation source: seawater | place: Pacific Ocean: South East | collected 2011
AAGAAAAAACTAAGTCTAAAGATAAGATAAAAAATAAAAATCTAAAATAAAATAGAGAACTTTCTAAAGATAAAATTATATTATCTGATAAAATACTACATAAAATTAAATATAAATAGAATATTAGAAATATACTTATTAATAAAAAATTAGTTTTAATTCTTTCTTTATTTAAAAAAAAATAAACTAAATAGAAAAAACCAGCAAAAGAAATTGAAATATCGCTTAAGGCGGGACCTAAAATTAGAAACAAAGGTAATAAACAAATTAATATTAATTGAGATCGCAAAAGGTAATTTGAAATCATTTAATTAGTTTTTTTGTTTTAAACTTTGAGCAAAAATAAAAAATATTAAAGATATTATAAAAGATATGATGATTGATAATAATGAATATAAAAGAGCCAATTCAAAAGAAATTGATACATTGCTAAAACTTCTATCGTATAACTTAAAAAATTCAGTATAGGTATTATTTAATGTTGCATTATTAATAGTTATTTTACTTATAAAAGCATCATGATTAACCAATTCAATCAATTGATTATTTGAATAAATTTGTGGTAAACTTTCATAAGTTTCATTAAGTTTTTTTAAATTAATTTCTATTTGTTTTTTTAAAGCATCACTTCCCAAAAGAATAGAAACGTATAAGTTTGTAGTTGAATTTTCGGGAAGATTCCATTGAATATCTGAAGTAGGTACCGAATCAACCAATTCAATAACTTCCAATTTTTCTTGCAAATCACTAATCTCATTTTTTAGATTAAAATAGTAAGATTTGGCAATTAGTTCATTGGACATATTTATACTTTCCAATACTTCATTTTTTTGTAAATCATATTTTGATTTAGCATCTAATATAATTTCATTTATTGCTTTAATGACTTGCTGATTGATATGTGATGTTAGGTCAATATCAAGCTTATTTAAATTTACTATGTTTTTGTCGTTTATTATTTTTTTTAAAATAAGAGTAAAATGAAATTCTTCCTTATTATCATCTGAAAAGACTTCTATTTGAAAATTATTATTTTGAATAAATTTTGATCCTTTAAAAGCATCTGTAAAAAAATAATTATCTATAAACATTATACTATTATTATTGCCTTTATCGAAATTAAATGTTTCTTTATTACCTGTAAGATATTCTGTATGAAAATATTCTAATTTTTGCCTTAGCTGATCAAAAAGATTATTTTCATAATTTTGATTTAAAGCTTTATTTACTTCCCTAAGGTCAAATCTTGATAAAGGGGAGGTTTCATAATTATAAGTAATTAAAAAATTTTTATTAGTATAATTTTTAATAGATAAGTATATTGGTATTGATGATAATATTAATGTGGCGACAAGTATTTTTATAAAATTAAATTTAATAATATTTAAAATATCATCAGCTGAAATGTTATTTATTTTTTTTGTCATAAAAGTATTTATACCAATTAATAAATTCCTTTATACCTTTTTCAGTACTTGTGTAGTATTCTTTTTTTACAAATTTTTTTATTTTAGCGTTATCTGCATGAGTTTTGAATACATCACCAGTTTGAAAAGGCAAATCTTTTGTCTTAATGCTTAAATTAAGATTTTTTCTTATTATGTTTATAAAATATTTTAAAGTTTTGGGTCTATTACTTCCTATATTGAATATTTGATAAGGTATATCACCAGTCGGTTTTTTAAAAATGATATCATTAATATAGCTTATGACATCATCAATATATGTAAAATCTCTTATATGATTACCCTTATTAAATAACTTTATTGTATTTCTATTTATTATTGAATCTACAAACTTAAATAAGGCCATATCAGGTCTTCCATAAGGGCCGTATACTGTAAAGAATCTTAAACCTGTAATTGGGATTTTATAAATATTGCTAAAGCTATAAGCAATGATTTCATTACATTTTTTTGTTGCAGCATAAAATGATACTGGGCTATCTGTATAATCTCTCTCTTTATTAGGAAATTTATTAGTATTTCCATATACTGAGCTAGTAGAAGCAAATAAAAAATGTTTTACTTTATATGATTTAGATATTTGTAAAATATTATAAAAACCTGATATATTATTTTCAAAATAAATATCAGGTTTATATATAGAATTTCTAACACCTGCCTGAGCAGCTAAATGAACAACGATTTTAAACTTAAATTTTTTAAATAAATTTTTTAGTTTTAATTTATTGTTTATATCAATTTTTTTAAACAAAAAATTTTTGTGTTTTGATAAATTTAAAATTCTTGAATTCTTTAGCTTAACGTCGTAGTAATTATTAACGTTGTCTATTCCTATAATAGTATATTTTTCGTTTTTAGAAAGAGTATTAGATAAGTGATAGCCAATAAAACCTGCACAACCAGTAACTAATATATTCATTAGTTAGTTGGTATTACAAATTCTGGACCGGATTTAATACTTTTTGGCCATCTGCTTGTAATGGTTTTCAATTTAGTAAAAAAATTAATTCCTTCCATTCCATGCATGGAATGATCACCAAACAATGAATCTTTCCAACCTCCAAAACTGTGAAATGCCATAGGAACTGGTATAGGAACATTTACACCAACCATTCCTATTTTAGCATTAGTAGTGAAATGTCTAGATATTTCTCCATCAGATGTATAAATACTAGTGCCATTACCAAATTGATGATTATTTACTAAATTTAGTGCCTCTTCATAATTTTTAGCTCTTACTACACTCAATACTGGTCCAAAAATTTCTTCCTTATAAATTTTCATTTTTGAATTAACATGATCAAAAATAGTTGGCCCAATGAAATAACCATTTTCATATCCTTGAATCTTATAACCTCTTCCATCTAAAACAAGTTTAGCACCTTCAATTTCACCTTGCTTTATATAATCATTAATTTTTCTTAAATGTTCGGCTGATATAACTGGGCCCATTTCAGACTCAGGATCAGTCCATGGCGCTACCTTAAGTGTTTCAGCTTTGTTTTTTATTTTATTTATTAATTCATCGGCAATATTACCTACAGCCACTGCTACAGATATTGCCATACATCTTTCACCAGCTGAACCAAATGCAGCACCTATAATTCCATCAACAGCTTGGTCTGTATTAGCATCTGGCATAACAACTAAATGATTTTTTGCACCACCTAAAGATTGCACTCTTTTATGATTTTTTGAAGCAGTTTCATAAATATATTTAGCTACAGGGGTTGAGTCTACAAAACTTATTGACGATATTTCTGGACTTGTTAAAATCAAATCAACAAGTTTTTTATCTCCATTAATTACATTAAACACACCATCTGGCAGTCCAGCTTCAGAAAATAATTCAGCTAGTTTAACTCCACAAGAGGGATCTTTTTCTGAAGGCTTTAAAATAAAAGTATTTCCACAAGCAATAGAAATTGGATACATCCACATAGGAACCATTGCTGGAAAATTAAATGGTGTAATTCCTGCACAAATACCTAGTGGTTGTCTAACTGACCATGAGTCAATATTCGTTCCAACATTCTGAGAAAATTCACCTTTTAATAGGTTAGGAATACCGCAGGCAAATTCTACAACCTCTAATCCTCGAGTAACTGATCCTTTAGCATCATCAATCGTTTTACCATGTTCTTCAGAAACTAAAGAGGCTAATAAATCCATATTTTTTTCTATAATATTTTTATAATTAAATAATATTCTAGAACGTTTAAGAGGAGTAAAATTTGACCATTCTTCAAAACCTTTTTTTGAAGAATTAATTACTTCTTTAAAATCATCTTTATCAGATAAGACAACCTTTCTTATTTCATCTCCTGTAGAAGGATCATAAATAGCGAGTTGATCTTTAGATATTGATTTTAGGTTGCCATGAATATAGTTTTCAACTTTTGTCATTATTGATTTTCCTATAAATCAGAATTAAATTTCTTGTATAAATAAAAATTCCAAATAATTGTCCTGTAATAATAACTGGATCTTTTCGAGATATAGCATAAACCAGTAAGCCCAATCCACCAAAAATACTCAAATACCAAAAAATAATTGGAATTGTACTTTCACCCTTTTTTTCTGAATAAATCCATTGAACAATGAATCTTGATGCAAATAGGCCTTGTCCTAAAAAACCTATTATTAAAAAAACTATCTCATAAGTAGATAAATTATAAAAAAAATTAATCATTTTTTAATTTATTTATTATAAGCTTTACCCTAATTAAGTCTACGATTCCTTGAAAAAGTCGTTTTAAAGTACCATATTTTGATTTACCACCAATTCTAGGTCTATGATCAACATCTATAAATGCAGTTTTAGAGCCATAACCTTTATATAAAGCAGGCAAAAATCTATGTATTCCATTAAAAAAATTAAATTTTAAAAAAATTTTTTTATCTATTACTTTAAGTGAACATCCGGTATCAGTACAATCATCTTTTAATATAAATGACCTAATTGAATTAGCTATTTTTGAAGAATATATTTTTATAAAATTATCTTTCCTATTTTTTCTTATTCCACCAACAAGTTTTATTTCTTTATCAGAAAAATATAAATCTAATAATTTTGGAATATCTAATGGGTTATTTTGACAATCGCCATCAATATTTACTATCGTCTCATAAAAAGAATTTTTGATACCTTGTTTAATTGAGTAGCTTTGACCCATATTTTTTTTGTTTGTAATTATTTTTATGAAACCTTTATCTAATAATTTTTCTAATTTTTCAAAAGTTTTATCAGTACTGCAATCATTAACTATTATAATTTCATATTTAAAAATATTTAAAGGTAATGCTATTAATAATTCGTTCATCAATCTTAGTATATTATCTTCCTCATTAAATACAGGTACAATTATTGAAAAATTTTTAGACAAATTTATTTAATAGAATTGATTTTATTACATAGATCTAAAATATTTTTTTTATTTAAATCAGGATAATTTCCAATATAAAATCCAAAAAAATGTACATGTTCAGTATTTGGAAATTTTTTAAAATAATTTTTCGAAAATAATTTTTTTAAATAAGGCTGTCGTAATTGATTTCCACCACCGGCACTACCTTGCCTAAATTCAATACCTTTTTTTTTCATACCTTTCATAAGTCTATTTGCAAATTCAAAATCAGGTTTTTTCAATATTAAATTAAAAGCATAATTGCTTGAACCTTTTAAATCAAATTTCGTTATAAACTTATTTTTATTTATATTATCTAAAAAAATTTTGTGATTAACGTTTCTTTTCTTTATATTTTTATCAATAGATTTTAACTGATTTATACCAATAACTGCATTTATTTCTGTACTTCTTACATTGTAGGCAGGAAATGAAAAAATAAATTGCTCATTAAGTGTTTTATTTTGATTAATATAATTTTTCTTTAGTTTTTGGTCAGTCATTTCTCGAACTAATCCATGCGATCTAAGCATTCTTAAATTTTGATAAATATAATTGTCATTAGTGCATATCATTCCACCTTCTATAGTTGACATATGATGAGCATAATAAAATGAAAAATTCGACATAATGCCATATGAACCAAGTTTTCTTTTTTTATAACTTGCTCCATGTGATTCACATACATCTTCAATAAGAGGAATATTTTTCTTTTTTAAAATAGATAACAGTTTAGTATTTAAACCATTAAATCCTTGTGCATGTGTAAGAAATACTGCTTTAGTTTTTTCTGAAATAGAGTCAATTACTTGATCAATATTCATTGAGAGGTTTTTTAAATCTATATCAACAAATACTGGCTTATTACCTGTTTGTATAACTGATGCTATATCTGAAACCCATGTTAGAGAGGGGACAATAATTTCTCCTTTGCCATATAGTTCACTCAAAGCTGTCATACTTAAAAGATTTGCAGATGATCCAGAGTTAACAAATACACTATATTTAACACCTAGCCAATTAGACCACAATTTTTCAAATTTTTCTACATTAGTAGATTGTGTTAAAATTATATTTTTTTTTTTTAAAAATTTAATTAATGAATTAATATCATCTTTAGTAATATTGTTATTCATTAAGGGAAATTTGTAATGAGATTTTTTCATTATTAACTTTTTATTTTTTTGTATACTATAGTTGACCCACTATCTTCAAATCTAAAATCTATAAAATTAGACCTCCCAAGTTTCTGTTTTATTTTGTTTTGATTGTTTTTATTGGCATAAAATAAGTAAAAGCCTCCTCCACCTGCACCGATCAGTTTGCCTCCAAGAGCTCCATTTTTCATAGCGATGTCATAAATTTCGTTAAGTTTATTATTAGATACCTTATTATTTAATTTTTTTTTAAATTTCCACATTTCATTTAGGAGATTTCCAAAATCATCCAAATTACCAGACTTTAAGAATTCTAATGCCCAATCAACACTTTTCGATATTTGATCTAACTCAAAATTCTTATAATGAATATTTTTAAGGTAATTATTTTGTATATCATTAGAGTTTCTTTTCATTCCAGTATAGAATAAAAGAAGATTTTCCTCTAATCTTTTTAAAATATTTTTTTTAATTTTTATTTTTTTAATTAGTATTTTATTGTTCTTGTTAAATTTTATATGATTTAATCCTCCTACTGCTACTGCCATCTGATCTTGTGAGCCAACATTTTCTTTTATTTTATTTTGTTCAATATTTATACTATCTAAACCTAATTGAAATTGTGTTTTGCTTATGCCTTTAAAATTATATAAAGCATTTAAAAGACCTACTGTAAAGGCGCTACTAGAACCTAGACCACTAAATGCAGGTAAATCTCCATTATAATGAATATTTATATCTTTATATAATTTAGTAAATTTAAGAACTTCTCTTATAGATGGGTGTTTTATTTGTTTTACATTATCTACGAGCTCAGTTTTTGAATAAACTAATCTAATATTTTCTCCAAAAATTTTAGGAAGAGTTTTAAAAGTGATATAACTATATTTATCAATTGTAGTTGATAAAACTTGACCAGTATTTTTAAGATACCAAGTTGGCATATCTGTTCCACCTCCAAAAAAAGATATTCTGTAAGGTGTTTTCGAGATAATCATTATTAAATATTTTTAGTTTTATCTAAATTTAAAAAATTATAACATTTTATTAATTCAGTAATGCCATCATCAAGAGAAAATTTAGGCTTCCATCCAATTCCTTCAAGTTTTGCATTTGATACTATGTAATCTCTTTTATCAGGATCTTTTCCAATTTCACTAGAGTGAATATACAAATCGGTAATATGTTTTTTAATTTTTTCTGCAAGTTGTTTTTTTGTAAGATTAGCTGAGCTTAGACCTACATTATAAGGTTGACCTTTCATCTTTTTATAATGTTTAATGGCAAATAAAAAAGTATTAGCTACATCCATTATATGAATATAGTTTCTGCTGAAGTTCTCCTCAAAAAGAATTAAATATTTATCAACTAAAGCCCTTAGAACAAAATCGTTAACAAGTAAATCTGTTCTCATTCTTGAACTTACACCAAATACTGTCGCAAGTCTGAGAGTCACTGAGTTTGATTTATCTAAAAATGCTTTTTCAATCTGAACTTTTAATTTACCATATAGTGAAACAGGTTTTAATTCTGAATTTTCATCACAAAACTTATTTTTTTCTCCAATACCATATCCACTATTAGTGTTGGGGAATATAATAATCTGATCTCTAGATGATTGATCAATTATATTTTTATGAGCATCATAGTTTACTAATTTTGATAGTGATTTATTTTTATTACAAGCTGGAGCACCAACTATAGCAGCTAAAGGTATGATTATATCATTTTTTGCAATAAGTGAATTTATAAGTTCGTAATCACATATATCCCCTTTAATAAAACTAAAATTTTTATATATGCAAAGACTGTTTAGTGAATTTTGTTTATACATTAAATTATCTAATACAGTTATGTTAAAACCTTCATCAAGAAGAAGTTTTGTCAGAACAGAACCAATATATCCTGCTCCACCAGTGATCAAAATATTTTTCATAAGTAAATTTTTAGATTAAAGTTTGAAAATTATAACACATATTAAATATTTTATTACTCAACCATGCCGACTTATTCTTAGGATATTCAATATTACTCATTAATGTTGAAGGATTTTTCTCTTTAATTTCACTTAAGACATTTCAATTATATTGTCTACAGCTTTCTTACCAAATTTACTATCGACCTTTTTCAAAAGGTTTGTAATTATGATAATTGTTGAAACCCCAGATTCTAAACTCTGATATTTGCTTAGCTGATAAATATGATTACTTAAGGGAAGTGTTTCAAAAACTTGATCAAATTTTAATTATTTCAGTATTTATATCAATTAAAGGAACTTTATAGCCAATAGATCTGTATGATTTTGATATAAGAAGAGACCATGGAGTGGCTTGATAGCGGAATAGTTTGTTTAAAAAGAATAATAAGTACCCTTTGCATCATTAGGATTTAAAAATAAAATATCAATCATTATATTTTGATTTTAAGTACCATTTATATGTTTTTAACAAAGAATCTCTAAATAAATATTTTTTTTTCCAACCAAGGTTTTTTAAATCTGAATTATTAAGAGATTTAAATGCAGTTCCATCTGGTTTTGATCGATCAAATATAATTTTTCCCTCGAATTTAATTATATCTTTTAAAATCATTGCTAAATCTTTAATGGAATAAATATCTCTTGAAGATACATTTATTATATCAAATTTCTTTTTTGATTTCATTATCTTAATTGAAGCATTTATAATTTCTTCAGCAAAAATAAAATCTCGAATTGGCTTACCAGAACCCCAAATAATTACTTTACTTTTTTTGTTTTTTTTAGCTTTATGTATTCTGTTTATCAGACCAGGTATAACATGAGAGTTTTTATCACTAAAATCATCAAATGGCCCAAAAGGATTTGATGGAATTAAAGAAAAAAAATTAGTTTTAAATTGCTTATTATAAGCATCACAAAGTACCATACCAGAAAGTTTTGAAGTAGCATAATGTAAATTGGAGGACTCTAGCAGTCCATGAAAAAGCATATTAGGTTTAGCATTTTTTGACATTTCTTTAGGGTACATACAAGAACTACCAAAATAAATTAATTTTTTAATTTTAAATTTTTGTGCTAACTGCATTGTTATTATTTCAGTAATCAAATTATTATTCATTAATTCTTGAGGCTTTTGAATATTAAAATTTATACCGCCTGTAATTCCACCAGTTAAATAAATATATTCAGGATAAAATGACTCAAAAAGTTTTTTAGCTTTCTTAAAAGAATAATTAATTGAATTACTAATATGCAGTTTTTTAACATTATTATAATTATTTGATTTTAAATAAGAATAAGCTGTATCAAATATTATATTAGAATTGCCTATAATTATAATTTTAGAATTTTTATTCATCTTACCATATTAATTAAACTATTTAATTTATAAATGCATTTTTAAGTTCTTTTTTTAATTTTTAAAAATTCGTATGATCAAAATAAGTAATTCTTGATCCACCCCCTCTATCAAATTTTATTGGTATAAATTTAAGTTTTTTTAAATTATTTTTAATAGTTTTTATTTTCTTATTATCTGCAAAAAACAATATGAATCCACCTCTACCAGCACCGAGAAGCTTGCCTCCATAAGCACCTTTTTTTAAACCAGTTTTATAAAAAGTATCTATTGTTGAGTTTGTTGTATTTGAATTAATAATTTTTTTTAAAACCCAAGAGCTATGAATTAACTCACTAATTTTTTTCAAATTAATTTTATTTTTAATTAGCTCTAATTCTAGAAAATTAACTAACTTGATCATTTTTTTATAGTTCATTGTTTGATTTTTTGATAATATTTTTTGACTTTCTAAAACTTCACTAGCGTCTCTTTTTAATTTTGTATATCCAAGCAGGATACTATTTTCTAAAAAATCTAAACTACTTCCTTTAATAAATATTGGATTAACTTTTACTGTTTCATTTTTTTCAAAAGTGAAAGAATTGAAACCACCATATGTGCAGGCAAAATGATCTTGTTTACCAATATTTCTTTTTAAAATATCTATCTCTATTTTAGCGGCAATTGTTGCAATATCATATTTTGTAACTTTAATACCCTTAATAGCTGTTAGTGCGTTGACTAGTCCAACAGCAAAAGCACTAGAGGATCCTAATCCAGTATTTGATGGTATATCTGCAAATGTGGAGATTTCTATTGGAAAATTTATTTTAAAGTATTTCAGTGCTTCTCTAATTATTGGGTGCTCAATATCATCAATTTTATTTTTAAATTCTACCTTGCTCCAATTAATTCTATATTTTTTTTCAACTATACCTAATTGCCTTCTAACCATTACATATAAATATTTATCAATAGTTGTGCTTAAGACCTTTCCACTATATTTTTGATAAAATGATTTAATATCCGTACCGCCTCCAATGAAACTCATTCTAAATGGTGTTCTAGTAATAATCATTTATTTAGTATTTATACAGTTTTTGATTTTTATCTTTTTCTGAAATATATGTAGGTTTAAAGGGCCACTTTACTCCAAATTCAGGATCATTGTATAAGATTCCTGATTCAAACTTTGGATTATAAGAGTTTGAACAATAGTAATGTATTACAGTATTGTTAACCAAGGTTAAAAAAGCATTTGCACATCCTTTTGGAATGTGAAGGCTATATCTATTTTTTTCGTTAATAGTAAATGATTGCCATTTTTTATAAGTAGGAGATTTTTTTCTTAAATCGATAACTACATCGTAAAAAGAACCTCTAAAACAAGAAATAGTTTTGGCTTCTTGGTGAGGTTTATGCTGAAAATGAAAACCTCTCAGGGTACCTTTTTTTGGATTTTCAGAGACATTTGCTTGTTCTACTGATTTACTAATACCATATTTTTTAAGCTCATTAATACAAAAATGCCTTCTAAACATTCCTCTTTTATCTTTTATTGGCTCTGGTTTAATTAAAAAAACACCTTTAATTTTTTGTTTAAGAATTTTCATACCTTTTCAAAATAATTTTTTTTCTATATCAAGTGATATGTTTAATAGTCTTTATTATCCTCGTTTTTAAAATTTACTCTTTCCCCATATTTAATTCTGTATCTTTTTCATTTTCAATTCTCTCTCTCCAATAATTTAAGGTATCAGAAAGTATTTCATCAAAATTAATCTTGGGTGACCAACTAGTTTTCTTATAAAATTTTTCCATATCAGCTATTAAAAATGGCACACTAGTTGGTCTTACATATTTATCATCTGTAATAATTTTTATTTCATCTTTTTTTAAGTCAGACATATCAATTAGCTTTAAGAGCGCTTGTTCAAAAGTAAAAATTGAATTTTTATCATTATTACCAATTAAATATAATTCACCTGGATCACAGTGATGTGCCGCTAACCAATATGCTTCAACCATGTCTTTAACATGAGTAAAATTACGTTTATCTTTAATATGACCAACTTTTATTGTTGGATTTTGAATTTTTTTTTCAATTCTTGCAATTTGGTAAGCATACCAGGGAATTCCAAACACTTTTTCTCTTCTTGGACCTTCATGATTAAAAGCTCTAGTTCTAACAACTTTCAATCCATATGACTTGTTATAAACATATCCTATCAAATCTTGAGCAACTTTAGTTACAGCATATGGATTTACTGGTCTTAAAACACTTTTATCATTTATTGGAAGTTCGTCCTCATAAACTAATCCATATTCTTCACCAGATCCAGGTATATGAAATACTGTATCTTTTTTATGTAGTTTCTGTAGAGCGTCTAATAAATTCACTGTCCCCAAGTAGTTTACATCCATATATCTTCTAGGGTGCCTCCATGATGGTGAAACAAAACTTTCTGCAGCACAATGAAAAATGATATCTGGTTTTGATTCTTCAATTAATTCAAGTGTAGCTCTAGAGTCAGTTATATCGCAATCAATCCAATTTATTTTACTATATAAATGTTTAACATGCTCTAATCTTGATAAATGGTATCTTTTAGTTCCAAATATATTTATTTCTTTGTGATTGTTTAAAATATAATCTGCAAGGTGAGATCCAACAAATCCAGTTATTCCAGTTATTAAAACATTTTTCATGATAAGAAAATTGATTGACACTTATCAATGCTAGTATCAAAATACAATATTTTTTTAGTATTTTTTTTAAAATACTCTAATTAAAATTTTGCTTTATAAATATAAACCGCAGCTGACAAAAACCATAAATGATGAACCATTTCCATTATATTGTAACTTTTACTATCAATCCAAAAATTTAAATCTAACCATCTACTAAGTGGGTTATTCTTTTTGAATCCACTAAATGAAATTACTCTACATCCTAATTTTTAGTTTTTTGGACCATTAACTAAATTTTTTAAAGTTTCGCTTCTGCTAATGTTAGAGAATATAGTTAAATCTATATTCAAGTTACCTGCCATGTAAACACTTCATTCATTGCCAATAAGAATAACTTTTTTAATTTCTTAGTTTTTTTAAATTCTTCTAGTAATTTTAAAAAATTTTTTTTCTTTTCATATAAAAGTTTAAGATTTATATTATCAAAATATTTTTTAAAAAATTCATCTATTTTATAAATTTTTCAATCTTTTTTTTATCATCTAAAGTGTCCATAGGATACCAGTTTTTTGCAAAAGTATAATGGATATTAATTTTTTTTGATTTTATTATTTGCGGTAATGTAATTTTTTCAAAAGACTCTTTCTTACTTCTAATATATTTAAAAATTCTTTTATCTAAAACATAAAAGCCTGCATTTAAAGGTACTTCAAAATTTTTTTCGAATATTCCGTTAATTTTTGAATTTTTTAAACTTAAAACACCATAATTAATTTTTTGCTTATAGACTGTAAAAACAAAGTTTTTTTTATTTTTTCTTTTTAAGGAGTCTTTTAAATTAAAATCAGTGATTGAGTCTCCATATGTAAGTAAAAAATTGTCTTCTTTGATGTACTTTTTAGCTAATAGCAATCTTCCAGCTGTATTAGTATGTAGACCAGTATTAATTGTTTTAATATCTAAGTTTTTAATCTTTTTACTGAAATTTTCTAAATCTTTAAATTTATAACCACCAAGTAGAATAAACTCTTTTATTCCATTTTTTTTATAAATATTAATGATCCTGAGTAAGATTTCTTTTTTATTTACTTTAATTAATGGTTTTAGTATTTTTTTTTTTTTATCTTTGTTTATTCTTGTGCCAAAGCCACCGGCAAATATTAATGCTTGCATAATCTTTATCTAATTTTTTTTCCATAATTGAAACAATTTGTCTATTACATTTTCCATATAACCTAAACAATCTTTTCTTGAGTTTGGGTATTCAATAAATTTTGACTTATATTCAAAATTATTAGATTGCTCTGGTTTTTTGCTTCCCACTATTATATTAAGTTTTTTATCATAATAATTGTTATATTTGTTAGAAATTATATCGATAACATCCAACATCGACATAACAAGGTTTGAGCCGCAATTTCTAATAGAATAACCTTTAGGAAAATTTTCTATAGTTTTGAATATAATTTCAGCCATTTGATCAATATAAATAAAATTTCTCTTTTGTTTTCCAGAGGAACGCAATGTTATAGAGCCATTACTAATGGCATCATCTACAAAACACATCGGTACTAATGTTTTACGATTTACTGTATCTAATTCTGGCACTCCATAAACATTTGAAGGTCTTAAAACAGCAATATTAAAACCTTGTGTATGACAATAAAATTTACAAAGTTCTTCGCCAAGATAATGATTTAATGGGTAGAACGTTTCACAATTAATTTTATTTAATTCATCATAATAACCGTTCAGCTCTGTGCCATAGACTTGAGCAGTAGAAAAAAATATTACATTAGATATTCCAGCTTTCTTTGAAGCTTCAAGAATCTTGTTAGTTCCAACAATTGAAAGGGACAATCCTGCACCTATATCCTTAGACAAAATATCATTTGCAGTTGCACAATGTATAATTGTATGTGCTGTCTCTAAATCTAAAGGACTTTTGTCATTAAAATCAGCTTCAATCACATTGATTCCAAGCTCCTTACTTATGAAAGAAGCTGATTTCCTTGAAATTCCAATGACATTATAACCTTGATCTAAAAATAATTTTGCTAGTCTGCTCCCGATAAAGCCAGAAACTCCTGTTATATATATTTTTTTTCCCCCAGTATTCATATCTTTAAAGATTAATTGGTATAGTTTCTTTAAAAGTATTTGCTGTCTTATCTTTATCAGAAATTACTGATGGTTGTATTGGCCAATTAATTGCAACAATGGGATCATTCCAAATAAGATTACCTTCCATCTCTGGCGCATAGAATTCAGAAACTAGATATAAAATTTCAGTATTAGGCTCAAGCGTAATTATGCCATGTGCAAATCCTTTAGGAACATACATCATTGTACGATTTTCAGCAGAAAGTTTTTTTCCAAACCACTTTCCATAGGTTTCAGAATTGTTACGAAGATCCACAACAACATCCCAAATAGCACCCTTTATACATCGGATCAATTTTACCTCTGCATTTGGCTCTCTTTGATAGTGTAAACCTCGTAATGTACCTATTTCTTTACTTTCAGAATTATTAACTTGAACCCACTTTGTGTTAAGTCCTTGATTTAAAAATTCCTTCTCACAAAAATATCTAGCAAAAAAACCTCTGTCATCCTCTTTTTTTTCTAAATTAATTAAAAAGTTACCTATTAATTTTGTTTCTTCAAATTTCATACATTTTCTTAAGGTTAATTAATAGCCTCAAAAGACTTTCATCGAAAATCTTATCCTATTCTATTATTTCTCATATTCTTTTGTAATTTAAACAATCTCATAAAATAAGTAGATTCTCTATGTTTAAAGTAAAAAAAAAAATTAAACTGTTTACTACTTTAAGTTAAATAATTAATAGAAATTTAATCTATGAAAAAGAAACAAAATGATCCTGTAGCTCTTTTTTTTAATGAAAGACATGCTGATATTAATCTCATGGCTAAGGATGAAGATTTAAAAAAAATGTCTTTAAAATGGATGATTCATGCTGATAAATATAAATATACTTATAATTTCACTTGGATGGGGCGTCCTATAATTAAGTTTCCTTCTGATATGATTGTGCAACAAGAAATAATGTGGAAATTGAAGCCAGATTTAATTATTGAAACAGGGATTGCTCATGGGGGCTCTATATTATTCTCTGCTTCTATGATTGAAATGATGGGAATTGATGGAGAGGTAGTTGGTGTTGATATTGATATTAGGAGACATAATAAAAAGCTTATCGAGGCCCATCCAATGTTTAATCGTATTACAATGTATGAAGGATCTTCGGTTGATCCAAAGATTGTTGAAAAGGTTAAAAAGCACACAAAAAATAAAAAATGTGTAATGGTAATACTAGACTCTAATCATACTCATGAGCATGTTTTAAAAGAACTTAAGCTTTATTCTCCACTAGTTACAGTGGGGTCATATTGTATTTTACCCGATACTTTAATTGAATTTTTTCCCCCAGGTTATTCTATTAATCATAATAAAAGAGCTTGGGATGTGGGTAATAACCCATACACTGCGATGAAAGCTTTTTTAAAAGAAGCAAATAATTTCTCAATTGATAAAGATCTAAGCAGTAAAGCAGTAATAACAGAAACTATTGATGGATATTTAAAAAAGATCAAATGAAAGATTTAGATTTGTCCATTGTAATTCCGACTTACAATAGACATAACTATCTAATAAGAACATTAAAGTATTGGAATGATAAGGAGGTTATAGTCCATGTTTTAGATGGATCAGACAAACCTCTTCCAAAAAATATAATTAAAACTTTTAGTCAAAATATTAACTATCATTATTTAAAGTTAAGCTTGATTGAAAGAATTGGATATTCACAAAAATTAATCAATACAAAATATGTTGCCTTATTAAGCGATGATGAATTTTATTTAACTAAATCATTAAAAGAGTTTATCAACATATTAGAAAAAGATAAAAGCCTTTCATGCTGCTCAGGTTTAACAATGTCTTATAATTATGATAAAAAGAATTTAGAAATTAATTCTTTTTATCAATATATTAATCCACCATTTGAAAATACGAAAAATATTAATTTAATGGAAGAAGATCCTATTAAAAGAGTTGAAAAACATATGTCTAATTACATTCCAATTGCTACTTATAATGTAACAAGAGTTGAGTTCTACAAAAAAATTGTAAACTTGATAGGGTCAAAAGAATACAAAGCCTTAGGGTCATGGGAAATACAATTTGAAGTTGCTATGTGCTTATTGGGAAAAATTAAATTTATACCATGGGTTTATTGGATAAGAAGCTTTGAAGCACCTCGAATTAGAAACACTAGCCCTTCCATGACGACTTCGAATAATTTTAGTAATTGGTGGATTTTAAAAAAAAACTTAAATGAAACTTCCCATTTTATAAGTTCTTTGATTACCTTAAAATATTCAAAAAATAAAAATTTTAATAATAAAATTAGAGAATTATCAGAAATTATTGATAATTATTGTAACAAAAAAATATATACATACAAAAAATTAAATTTAAATTTTTTATCAACATTAAAAAAAATAAAAATATTAATACCAGCATTTATTCTAAAAAAATTAGTAGATAGAAGCTTTAATAAAAAGATTAAAATATTAAAAAATTATAATATAAAAGTTGACGAAACAGAAATTGATGAAATAGTTAGTCTAATTAAAACTAATCCTATAATGTTATAAATAAATATGTTTACCTCTATTAAACTAATTTTTTCAATATTAGATTTAAAAACAAAACAACAACTTTTTTTTATATTTATTCTAATTTTTTTAAAGTCATTCTTAGATGCAACAGGAATTGGTCTGATTTTTCCTTTAATTGCCTCTTTTTCTAACCCAGAAACTATTTTATCTAATCCAATGTTTTTTGAAATAAACGATAAATTCATTAAAAATGATAAAAAATTACTTGTTTATTATTTATGTATATTTGTTCTAATTTTTTTTATTCTAAAAAATACTTTCAACTTAATTATTTCTTTTTATATAAACAAAATTACTTTCTTGAAACGTGCTGATTTAAGTACGGCAACCTTTAGTAAATATTTACATGCACCATTTGACTATTACTTAAAAAAAAATACATCTGAACTAAGCAGTAATTTAATTTACGAGGTAGGGAGATTCTATCAATTCATATTTAACTTAATTAACTTATGCAATCATATTTTGTTTTCTTTTATAATAATTATAATTTTAATTCTAACTGATTGGAGAATAGTTTTTTATGCTCTAACGGGCATCGGTACTATTTCATTTTTAACAATTTACTTCTTAGGGAATACAAGTAAAAAACTTGGTGATGAAATTTCTACAACTCAAATACATATAGTTAATACAATTAAAGAAGCCTTTAATTCAATTGCAGAAACAAAAATTTACAATGTGCATGAATATTTTATAAATAATTTTTATAAAAGTCATTTTAACAATGCTAAAGCTAATTGGATACAACTGACTTTATCAGGTATACCTCATCTAATTTTTGAAATATTTGCTATTAGTTTTTTTTGCATATTTGCTATTTTTATTTTAAATTCTAATAATGATTTAAATTCGTATCTTCCTCTCCTTGGATTATTTGCAGTTGCTTTAGTAAGATTAATACCCTCAATTACAAGTGGACTAAAATGCTATCAAGATTTAAGATTTACATCATCTGGAGTAAGCAAAGTTTATAGCGATATAAAAAATACACCTTCCGAAGTTATTAAAGATATTAAAAATCCAAACAAAACATCAAAAGATGTAATAAAAATTAGCAATCTGAGCTTTGGTTTTAAAAATAAATCATTGATTGATAACTTTAATATTGAAATAAACCAAGGTGAGACTATTGGTGTTTACGGAGAGTCAGGTAGTGGAAAAACAACTTTAATTAATTTAATTTTAGGACTTTTGACACCTACTAAAGGAAAAATTTTTTTTAATAATCAAGATATAAGAGAAATATCTTATACTTGGAGAAAAAAAATAGGGTATGTTGGGCAAAATTATACAATTTTAAACTCAAACATAGTTGAGAACATTGCTTTTGGAAATGAAGATTTAAAAAATATTGAAAAAAAATTATTAGTTGACTCACTAATTGAAGCAGAATTAAAAGAATTTATTGGTGAAGATAATAATGTAACATCTAAAAAAGTTGGAGAAAATGGAAATAACTTGTCAGGAGGACAAAAGCAAAGGTTAGTATTAGCAAGAGCTCTATATAAAAAGCCAGAAATATTAATACTTGATGAGTTCACCTCTTCTTTAGATGAGAAAAATGAAGATTTGATAATAAATGAAATTTTAAGTAAGAAAAATAAAAAAATAATAATTATTATTTCTCACAAACTAAAAGTCGTTAACAAATGCGATAGATTAGTAAATTTTAATGAGGGAAAAATGTTTATTAAAAATAATTTAAAATAATCCTGGCAACGACCTACTCTTCCATGCCTTAAGACAAAGTACCATCGGCGCTAACGGCTTTCACTATCGAGTTCGGGATGGGATCGAGTGTTTATCCATTGCTATTGTCACCAGGAAATTTTTAGTTTCAAAACTTTTCTCTGTACGATATTGTAATCAAGCCAATTGAGATATTAGTATTGGTAAGCTTCATATATTACTATACTTCCACATCCAACCTATCAACGTGGTGGTCTTCCACGACTCTTGTGGGGAAATCTAGTATTCAGGTGGGTTTCCCGCTTAGATGCTTTCAGCGGTTATCCTGTCCGTACATAGCTACCCAGCGA
>MDTG01256344.1_pt1 | contig 18789 bp, 16 predicted proteins | sample 811421 | NCBI WGS metagenome assembly MDTG01 (sample SAMN05326645, study PRJNA326480) | marine metagenome | isolation source: seawater | place: Pacific Ocean: South East | collected 2011
AGTCCGATGACTTGTTTTATATTTAAAAAGTATATTTATTTGCACATTAATAAAAAAACAACAACTCATGTCTGATACTGCAACAAAAGTAAAAGCAATCATAGTAGATAAATTAGGTGTTGACGAAGCTGAAGTTACTTCAGAAGCAAGCTTCACTAACGATTTAGGTGCTGATTCATTAGATACTGTTGAACTTATTATGGAGTTTGAAAAGGAATTCGATATTCAAATTCCAGACGATCAAGCAGAAGCAATTGCTACTGTTGGCGATGCCATATCGTTTATAGAAAAAGCTTAATAAATCACAATATATGTCCAGGCGAGTCGTAGTTACCGGTTTAGGCGCGCTCACACCTATAGGCAATAATGTTTCCGATTTTTGGAAAAACTTGTTAGATGGTGTCAGTGGTGCAGGACCTATTACTCGTTTTGATCCTACTCATTTTAAAACACAGTTTGCTTGTGAAGTCAAAGACTTTACACCAACTGATTTTCTAGATAGGAAAGAAGCGCGTAAGTTAGATATGTATGCCATTTACGCTATGGTAGCCGTATCTGAGGCTATGTCGGACTCTAAGTTAGATTTAGAGAAAATCAATCCAGATAGAGCGGGTGTAATTTGGGGTTCTGGTATTGGCGGATTAGACACATTTCTAAAAGAATGTGGAGACTTTGCTACCGGTTCAGGAGTTCCTAGATTCAATCCATTCTTTATACCTAAAATGATTGCTGATATTGCGGCTGGTCATATTTCTATCAAATACGGATTCAGAGGACCTAATTTTGCTACAGTTTCAGCATGCGCCTCTTCTACTCACGCTTTAATAGATGCCTTCAATTATATCAAGTGGGGCAAAGCTGACATCTTTATTTCTGGAGGCTCAGAAGCTTCTATTAATGAAGCAGGTGTTGGCGGATTTAATGCTATGCACGCTTTATCTACAAGAAATGATTCTCCACAAACAGCATCTCGCCCATTTGATAAAGATAGGGAGGGGTTTGTTCTGGGAGAAGGTGCTGGAGCTCTAATCCTAGAAGAATATGAACACGCTGTGGCTCGTGGAGCTAATATCTATGCTGAAATTGTTGGTGGCGCTATGACTGCTGATGCTCATCATATTACAGCACCTCACCCCGAAGGTGTTGGAGCAACCAATGTTATGCGCCTTGCTATTCAAGATTCGGGCTTAAAACCCGATGATGTTGATTATGTTAATGTTCATGGAACATCAACACCTTTAGGAGATATAGCTGAGGTTAAAGCCATTCAAAGTGTCTTTGGCGAACACGCCAAGAACTTAAACATTAGTTCAACAAAATCCATGACAGGACACCTATTGGGTGCTGCAGGAGCTATTGAAACAATAGCCGCCATACTATCTGTCAAAAATGATATCGTTCCTCCAACCATAAATCATTTTACGGATGACCCAGAAATAGACCCTACATTGAATTATACATTCAATAAGGCTCAAAAAAGAGAAGTAAAAACAGCCATTTCTAATACCTTTGGGTTTGGTGGGCATAACGCTTGCGTTATGGTCAAAAAAGCGTGATGACTTTGTTTCGCTTCATTAAAAAAACCCTCTCTTCCAAAACACCACAAGAAAAACAATTATTTAATATTTTAGGTTTTTATCCTAATGATATTAAACTTTATCAAGAAGCCCTTACCCATAAATCCCTTAGAGGCAGAGTGGTTCATAACGAAAGACTGGAATTTTTAGGAGACGCTATTTTTGGATCGGTTGTTGCTGATTTAGTTTTTAGAGAATTTCCTCATGAAAATGAAGGGTTTTTAACACAAAATCGCTCTAAAATAGTCAGTCGTAAAACACTGAATGCATTAGCCTTAAAAATCAACTTAAACACCGCATTAAAACATCAGGTAAGCTCTAATCGCTCTATTTTTGGCAATGCTTTGGAAGCTCTTATAGGCGCTATATATCTAGATAAAGGATATCAATTTACAGCAGAATTTATCGAACAAAAATTAATACGACCACATCTTGACATTCATCAACTAGTAAAAGTTGTTTCTAGTCATAAAAGCAAGTTGTTAGAGTGGGGGCAAGCTCATAAAAAACAAGTCGTATTTAGGCTAGTTTCGTCCTATGGAAAAGATCATGAAAAATCATACGAAGTTATGGTTTTGATTGGACAAAAAAAGTATGCTGAAGCTATAGGAACATCCATTAAAAGAGCTGAAGAATTAGCCGCAGAAAAGGCTTACAAAGAATTAATACATTCTTAAATTTATATCAAAGAGAAAGACTATTTTAGCAGATGTAAATGGCAAAACAGTTATTGCGAATAGATTTGGACACTAGCTTTTTCCTTTTTGGAATAAGCTGTCATTTAAAAGATTACCGATTTGCTTGGACTATCAACAAATCATTACTTGTTGATTTTAAAAAATCTAAACCTTATATTAAAGGGGAAGACCTAGAGTTTTCACAATTCGAATATCAGTTAGATTTAGATACAATTTATCTCTTTGCAAACAAAAGCCATGACGGTTTTCTAATTACAAAGAAGAAGCAGGTCGATTATTGGCTTATGTTTCACAATACTGTTGATGAAAATGTCATTAGCCATTTTATAAATTCAATCCGCAACACACAATCTGTTCTTGCTGTATTTGAGGAAGAAAATAAAAATATTAAGGAACAATTTGTATTTTAATTATGAATAAAAATAACACCAAAATTGTGGCCACAATGGGTCCTGCTTGTACAAACAAGGAAGTGTTAACTCGTATGATTAAATCAGGAGTTAATGTTTGTCGTTTAAACTTTTCGCATGCAGATCACAAAACACATCTTGAAACAATAAAATTAATTAAAGAAATAAACCAAGAGCTTTATGTACACACTGCTATTTTAGCAGACTTACAAGGTCCTAAAATTAGAATTGGTGAAATTGAAGAAGGTTCAGTTTTAGAAAATGGTTCAGAGTTTACCATCACATCAAATAAATGTGTAGGTAACTCCAATATAGCCTATATCAACTACGAACGTTTTCCACAAGACGTTAAAGAGGGTGAAATGGTTTTGATTAACGATGGAAAACTTCACATTCAAGTTGTTAAAACGAATAAAAAAGATACGGTAATCACTAAGGTAATACATGGTGGACCATTAAGCTCAAACAAGGGCGTTAACTTGCCGAATACAGCCATTTCACAACCTTGTCTCACAGAAAAAGATTTAAAAGACCTAGAGTTTATTCTCACTCAACCTATTGAGTGGATAGGTCTGTCTTTTGTACGTTCAGCTCAAGATATTTTAGAGCTTAAAAACCATATTTCTAAAGCCAATCACGACTCTAGAGTTGTAGCTAAAATTGAAAAACCTCAAGCCATAGATAACCTGGAAAGCATTATTGATGTAACCGATGCCGTTATGATTGCAAGAGGAGATTTAGGGGTTGAAATACCCATGCAAAAAGTGCCTGTAGTTCAGAAAAGAATTGCTAAATCCTGTCTTGAAAAAGCAAAACCTGTTATTGTAGCAACTCAAATGCTTGAAAGTATGACCGACAACGTTACCCCTACACGTGCAGAGGTTAACGATGTTGCCAACTCTGTAATGGATGGTGCTGACGCAGTGATGCTTAGCGGTGAAACTTCAGTCGGCTCTTTTCCTGTTGAAGCGGTTGAAACCATGAGTAAGATTATCTCTAACGTAGAGCAAGAGTTTTCCTCAACACGATCTTACGAACTAAAAGAAAAGCATGGCCAACGATTTATTTCTGATGCCATTTGCTATCATTCATGTACCTTAGCTGAGCAGGTAGGAGCTAGAGCTATCATAACGATGACGCACTCGGGCTATAACGCTATAGAAATTTCTAGTCACCGACCACCATGTAAAATCTATGCTTTTACTAATAACCATGCCATATTGAACACATTGAGTTTGGTTTGGGGTGTAACGGGCTTTTATTATGATAACGAAACAGGTACAGATGAAACGGTTGCTGATACCAAACGAATTTTAAAAGAAGAAGGTTATTTAAAATCTAAAGATTTAGTTCTTAACGTTGCGAGTATGCCTATTAAAGAAAAAGGAATGACTAACATGATGAGGTTAAGCTACCTCAAATAAACAAATATAAAATGTCGATAAATGTAAAATTGCTTGCTGAGATATGCGAGGCTGCTGGTGCACCAGGGCACGAGCAAAGAATTAGAGAAATTGTACTCAGAGAGGTTAGCCCTTTAGTAGATGAGGTGCGTACCGACAATATGGGTAATGTAACCGCTATCAAAAAGGGTAAAGAAGACAAAAAGGTAATGATTGGCGCTCATATGGATGAGATAGGCTTTATCGTCACTCATATTGATGACAACGGCTTTTTGCGTTTTCACACCTTAGGAGGTTTTGACCCAAAAACATTAACAGCACAACGTGTTATTGTTCACGGTAAAAAAGATTTGGCAGGAGTAATGGGAAGTAAACCTATTCATGTTATGACTCCTGAAGAGCGCAATAAATCACCCAAAACAACGGATTATTTTATTGATATGGGGATGCCAAAATCTGAGGTAGAAAAATATATTGAAGTGGGCAACCCTATCACGAGAGAAAGAAAGCTTATTGAGATGGGCAACTGTGTTAACTGTAAGTCTATTGACAATCGAGTATCTGTTTTTATTTTGATAGAAATGTTGAGGGAATTAAAAGATGCGCCTTATGACGTTTATGGTGTGTTTACCGTTCAAGAAGAAGTGGGTATTCGAGGTGCTAATGTAGCCACTCAAGAGGTCCAGCCCGATTTCGGATTTGGTTTAGATACCACAATAGCATACGATGTGCCTGGTGCTGCACCACACGAAAAAATTACCGAATTAGGCAAAGGAGCAGCTATTAAGGTAATGGATTCCTCAACTATTTGCGACTATCGTATGGTTAGCTATATGAAAGAGGTAGCCCAAAGACATAAGATTACTCATCAATTAGAAATTTTAACTGGAGGAGGAACTGATACAGCGGGTATTCAGCGCTTTACGCCTGGTGGGTCTATCGCAGGAGCAGTATCTATTCCCACTAGACACATTCATCAAGTGATAGAGATGGCTGACAAGACAGATATTCAAAACGCCATAGATCTATTACTACATTCAGTAAAAGACTTAGATAAGTACGATTGGAGTTTTAAATAAAAAAAAGCCCTCAATTGAGGGCTTTTTTATTGTACATAACTAGAGTTGTAAGGCATGTATTACGTTATGTAAAGTTCAACCCTTCTGTTTTTAGCTTTTCCTTGTTCAGTGTTATTGTCAGCAATTGGTTTTTGTTCACCGAAACCAGAAGTAACCAACCTATCTTTATAAATTCCGTTTTTGACTAGATGGTCTTTGACAATACTTGCTCGTTTTTTAGAAAGCACATTATTTAATTTATCATCACCTTCAGAATCTGTATAGCCCTCAATGTTCAGTCGGTATTTACTTTCTTTTTTGAACATTTTGACAATTGTATTTAAGACCTTTTTAGAGGCAGATGTTATATCAGCGTCAGCGCTTTCAAAGCAAACAGTATACAGAGAAACTTTTGGTGTTTTATCGGTTTTAACTACCTCTTTCTTTTCTTCAGGACAACCCTTATTTTTCTTTGTTCCTTTAACCTTAGGACATAAGTCTAATTTGTCGATTATCCCATCCTTATCAGTATCTGGACAACCCTTAAGAGCCTTGCTTCCTTTTTCATTAGGGCAATCGTCGTTTTTATCAGCCACACCATCAAAATCACTATCAGTACAACCGCCTAAAGACTTAGAGCCTTTTATATTAGGACATTGATCGTTTTTGTTTGGAATACCATCACCATCAGCGTCTGGACAACCGCCTAATGCAACTGGTCCGCTTTCTTGTGGACAGGAATCATCAGAGTCTTTTAGGCCATCATCATCAGAGTCAGGACAGCCTTCAAAGGCTTCTATTCCAAACGTACTCGGACATTCATCGTATTTGTCACTTATTCCATCATTATCACTATCTTTCATTTTTCCTAGATTGAAAGATAAGCCTATAGCATGTTGAAGATACATTTCGTTTTCTGCATTGCTTGTTTTTGCTTTGTCGTAGTCAATAAACAAAAATTGTTCATCTAAAGTAAGACTGACTATTGGTCCTAGCTTAATGGATAGTCCAAAACCGAGGTCTAAATATTGTACCTTATCAGATAGTTTATCAGCATTGTTTTAATCATTAGCCAAAAATCCAAATCCTGCAAATACAAAAGGCCTCCAAACAGACTCGTCGTAATCGAAGAAATGGTATTTGGCATTGAGGTTTAATAAGCTTAGTTTTTTGAGTAAAAACTTATCGCTTTTTTCATGTTCATCAAAGGTATAACCCTCGCCTCTCACAGCACTAAATGTTAGGTCAACCCGATCGCTTACTTTTCTAGAAAGAGTAAGGCCGTTTAAAAAATATTTGTCTTGAGAAAAAGGCTCAAACCCATTCCCTAGTTCACCAGCGTACTGTTCAGCTCCTAATTTGAACCCGATAGCCCATTTTTTATCCAAAGATTGAGCTATAATATCTAGCGAAAGAAAGATAGCAATAGCAATTAGTAATTGTTTTTTCATGTATTTCATTTTTAAGTTAATAAACAGCCGACTAGCCTAAATGTTTAGAGCTAGCACTAAATACATAAATAAAAATGGAAAGCTTTAAGTGGAAATGGAGACCGCTAAGATATGAAAAAGGCTGCTTGCTTAAGCATGTTTAAATCGCAAAAAGCAATATTAGCACTTAAAACTTTAAATTGATTGTCATTTCGAACTCATCATAAATAGCTTTATCCGCTAGTTCTTCGAAAAAGTTACCGGATTTATAAATAATGCCAAACTCGGTTCTATCAATGATAAGTGTTGCTTTAGCCTCATCATCTTTAACTGTAGTTTTAAAAGTTATAGCTTGAGTGATATCTTTAATGGTAATGTTTGCGGTTACAAGGTAGTCGTCCAGACCATTTTTTTTAACATCTAAAATCTTTAGACTAGCAGAAGGGAAAGCATCTACACTAAAGAAATCATCGGACATAAGATGTTTTTCAATACTTGCTTTGCCTTTACCGCTTAAATCTGTACAAGCAATACTTGTCATGTCAATAACAAACTCTCCTCCTACTAAATCATTATTTTCAAACTTCAAAAAGCCAGACTGTAAATTTACAGTTCCTTCATGCGACCCCGTAACCTTGGTTCCTAACCAATTGATAACGCTACTTTTAATCTTAACATCTTCAGTAACCATTGAAAAACTTTGAAGAAGGACGAAAGATCCGATAGTTATAAGTGCAAAAATTGATCTTTTAAATAATTGAATAGAGGTTGGTTTTGAGAGTTTCATATCTAGGATTGTTTGTTGTTAAAGTATATATTAATTCAGGGTACAAAGTTAGTACTTAAAATAAATACGTACAAATAGGACAAATATTGCACCAACTTATTATCAATTGAGGGGTTATTTTGTGGAGAAGATGGGATTCGAACCCACGAGCTCTTGACTGCCAGTCAAGAGCTCTAGCCAACTGAGCTACATCCCCATATTTGGAATACAAATATATTTATTTTCAAGCGTTTTTTGTCTAATTTTATTAGATTGCTATTCTGCTTAGCAATGAGTATTTTCGCACAATTAATTTTAGGCATATGAGTAGTAAGAAAATAGAATCAACTAAAGCGCCAGAGCCAGTAGGGTTGTACCCACACGCTCGACAACATGGCAACCTTTTGTTTTTATCGGGCGTTGGCCCTAGAGAAAGAGGCACAAAAAAAATACCTGGGGTAGAACTCGACCAAGCGGGTAATATAGTGTCTTATGATATAGAAGCCCAATGCCGTTCGGTTTTTAATAATGTTCGTACTATCGTTGAAGATTCTGGCTCTTCTTGGGATAAGGTCATTGATGTAACCGTCTTTCTGACCAACATGAAAGACGATTTTAAGATCTACAATAAGGTTTATGCTGAATTTTTTGCGGACAATCAACCCTGTAGAACCACAGTAGAAATCAACTGTTTGCCTACGCCTATTGCCATCGAACTCAAAGTAATTGCTACCATTGACTAATGAAAAAATATCCAGAATATAAGCAGCTCGATTTATCGGCAGTTAACAAAGAAGTCCTCCAAAAGTGGAAAGCTAATTCTATTTTCGAAAAGAGCCTTTCTACTAGAGATGGAGATAAATCTTACACCTTTTATGAAGGGCCACCTTCAGCCAACGGTATGCCTGGTATTCACCACGTTATGGGGCGAGCGATTAAAGATATATTTTGTCGATTCAAAACCCTACAAGGCTATAAGGTTAATCGTAAAGCAGGTTGGGATACTCATGGCTTGCCGGTAGAGCTTGGCGTCGAAAAAGAGTTAGGCATTACCAAAGAAGACATTGGAACTACAATTTCTATTGAGGACTACAACAAAAAGTGTCGTGAAAATGTCATGAAGTTCAAAAATGTATGGGAAGACTTGACCGACAAAATGGGCTATTGGGTAGATATGAATGACCCCTACGTAACCTACGACAATAAATATATTGAAAGTGTTTGGTGGCTATTGACTCAAATGGATAAAAAAGAGATGCTTTACAAAGGGCATACCATACAGCCATTCTCTCCAAAAGCAGGAACAGGCTTAAGCTCTCACGAACTGAATCAACCGGGCTGTTACAAAGACGTAAAAGACCTATCAGCTATTGCTCAATTTAAAGCAGTTAGAAATTCTGAATCGGAATTTTTATTTCAAAACAGCAATGAAGAAGTATTCTTTTTAGCATGGACTACAACACCATGGACCTTGCCATCTAATACAGCTTTGGCGGTAGGAAAAAAAATAGATTATGTGGTGGTCAACACCTTTAACCCCTATACTTTCAAAGCGATAACAGTAGTGCTTGCTAAAGCGCTGTTTAGCAAATATTTTCCAGAGAAAAACAGCCAACTTAAACTTTCAGAATATTCTGAAGGCGATAAAGCTATTCCATTCGAAATCATTAAAGAAGTCAAAGGCGTTGAATTAGAGGGCTTACAGTATGAGCAGTTATTAGCCTATGCTCAGCCTGAAGACGGAGATGCTTTTAGAGTCTTAATTGGGGATTTTGTTACAACAGAAGATGGAACAGGAATTGTTCATTTAGCTCCTAGCTTTGGTGCGGATGATAATTTGGTAGCCAAGCAAAATGGAATAGGCTCACTAACTTTAGTCGATACTCAAGGTAGATTTGTAGATGCAGTAACGGACTTTGCAGGCATGTATGTCAAAAATGAATTTTACAACGATGGTGAAGCCCCAGAAAAGTCCGCCGACATTCAAATCGTTATCAAGTTAAAAGAAGACAACAGGTGTTTTAAAGCTGAAAAATACGAGCACTCCTATCCTCACTGTTGGAGAACAGACAGGCCGATCTTATACTACCCTTTAGAAAGTTGGTTTGTTAAAACGACAGCTGCCAAAGCTCGTATGGTAGAGCTTAACAAAAGCATCAACTGGAAGCCAAAATCAACGGGCGAAGGGCGCTTTGGTAATTGGCTAGAAAACTTAGTCGATTGGAATTTGTCACGTTCACGGTTTTGGGGAATTCCATTACCCATTTGGAAAACAGAGGACGGAGAAGAACAAATTTGTATCGGCTCTATGGAGCAGTTAAAGTCTGAAATAGAAAAATCTATAGAAGCAGGCCTTATGTCGGAAAACCCACTAGCCAATTTTGTGGTGGGCGATATGTCGGCAGAAAATTATGCCACCTTTGATTTGCACCGGCCTTTTGTGGACGATATAGTGTTGGTATCGGCTAATGGAAAAGTGATGCGCAGAGAAACAGACCTTATTGATGTTTGGTTTGATTCGGGCTCTATGCCTTATGCTCAATTGCATTATCCTTTTGAGAATAAAAAAATTTTTGAGCAATCGTACCCAGCTGATTTTATAGCAGAAGGGGTAGACCAAACTAGAGGTTGGTTTTTTACTTTACATGCTATTGCTAGTATTTTGTTCGATAGCGTGGCCTTTAAAAATGTAGTATCTAACGGATTAGTGCTCGATAAAAACGGCAATAAAATGTCCAAGCGTTTGGGCAATGCAGCAGACCCATTTGAGACCTTAGAAGAATACGGTGCAGACGCTACTCGATGGTATATGATTAGTAACGCCCAACCTTGGGACAACCTCAAATTCGATTTGGATGGATTGGCTGAGGTCAAGCGTAAGTTTTTCGGAACACTTTACAACACCTATGCCTTTTTTGCTCTTTATGCTAACATTGATGGTTTTAGCTACAAAGAAGATGAAATACCTTTGGAAGAAAGACCAGAAATTGATAGATGGATATTATCAGAATTAAACACCCTTATTAAAGAAGTGGGCGAATCATTAGATGATTTTGAACCAACCAAAGCGGCACGTGCCATTCAGTTGTTTGTTAATGATAACCTCAGCAACTGGTATGTTAGACTGTGTAGAAGACGTTTTTGGAAAGGTGACTATGGCAAGGATAAAATTTCAGCTTACCAAACCCTTTATACCTGCTTAGAAAGCATTTCAATATTATCCTCACCTATAGCTCCATTTTTTATGGACAAGCTTTTTGCTGATCTCAACAGTGTGTCTCAAAAATCAGATATAGAATCTGTTCACCTGGCTCAATGGCCAAGCGTAAATTCCGATGGTATTGATACTGACCTAGAAGAGCAAATGCAACTAGCGCAAGACCTTACATCTATGGTATTCTCTTTACGAAAGAAAGAAAACCTAAGAGTAAGACAGCCACTTCAAAAAATGATGGTGCCTGTGCTAAACGATAAGGTTAAGAAGCAAGTGCAAGACGTTAAGGATTTGGTATTATCTGAAGTGAATGTCAAAGAGTTGGAGTTTATGACTTCTGATTCAAATATCTTGGTCAAAAAGATAAAGCCTAACTTCAAAACACTAGGGCCTAAGTTTGGGCAACAAATGAAAGCCATTTCTCAAGCGATTGCCCAATTCAGTTCTGACGATATAAATACCATAGAACAACAAGGGAATTATTCTTTAAATTTGGGAGATACTGAAATTCAAATAGACCTCAGCGATGTATTAATCACTACAGAGGACATTCCAGGTTGGGTGGTCACCTCTATGAATGGTAATACGGTTGCTTTGGATATAAACCTTAGCGAAAACTTGATTAGCGAAGGCTTAGCAAGAGAAGTGGTAAACCGTATTCAGAACATTAGAAAAGATCAAGGTTTTGAGGTTACAGACCGTATAGAAATCACACTAAGTGCTGAAGAAAAATTAGCAACAGCGATTAATAATAATTTAAATTATATTTGCTCTGAAACTTTAGCTGATGAGATACGTATTACCCCTTATGATTCCTTACAAAACAAACCAGAAATAGAACTTACACAGGGAGTATACACCAGAATAGAATTATTAAAAATATAAAGATATGTCAAGCGAGAAAACAAGATATAGCGATACAGAATTAGAAGAATTTCGTCAAATCATTCAAGATAAAATTGATAAAGCGGAAAAAGATTTAGAGCTAATCAAAAGTGCTTATACCAACGATTCCAATAACGGAACAGACGATACTTCGCCTACTTTCAAAGGGTTTGAAGAAGGCTCGGAAACGCTATCAAAAGAAGAAAATGCACAGCTAGCTTTGCGACAAGAAAAGTTTATTCATAACCTATACAATGCCCTAAAAAGAATAGATAATAAAACCTATGGCATTTGTAGAGTAACAGGAAAACTAATTCAGAAAGAACGTCTTAAATTAGTCCCACACGCAACACTAAGTATTGAAGCCAAGCGTGCACAATAAAGCTCAATGTTAAAAAAATCAGCATTACTTATTGCATTCGTTTTAATCCTAGATCAAATACTAAAGATTTGGATTAAGACCAATATGATGATTGGTCAAGAAATCCAATTTTTTGATTGGTTTATCATTCATTTCACTGAAAATAAAGGCATGGCTTTCGGCATGGAGTTCGGTGGGAATTTAGGCAAATACATTCTTAGTATTTTCAGGCTAATTGCCATTGTAGCTATTGGTATATATTGGTATAAATTAGCTAATACTCCAATAAAGAAAGGAATCGTTTATAGTATCTCACTCATACTAGCAGGGGCTATTGGCAACATGATAGATAGCGCTTTCTATGGTATGATTTTTTCGGAAAGTTACGGTCAGTTAGCTACGGTTTTTGAAGGAGGATATTCCAGTTTCTTACAAGGGAAAGTAGTAGACATGTTTTATTTCCCATTAATTAATGGTCACTTTCCCAGTTTGCTACCTTTAGTTGGAGGCAATCACTTTATTTTCTTCAGACCAGTTTTTAATATAGCAGATGCCGCTATCAGTACGGGAGTAATCAATATTTTGATTTTTCACCGTTCATTTTTCAAATAATTACAGGTGCTTTTCTATTAATTCTTTGTAGACCTTTTGGGGCTTGGTATTTCTGTAACTTTTGTTTTTCCAATAAAAGGCTCTGGCGTATCCTGCCATATGAAATAAAAATTGACTGTACCAACTGATTTTTAACCCCCGCCAAGTTTTAGGAAAATCCATCTTGTGTTTGAGCATATAAGGACCAAAAATAGAAAGGCTTAAAGTCCTATTTTCTTTATTATAAAAATCTTCAAATGATTTCTTTTTAGCTGTTTTATTAACACTAGGTAAGGGGCGTTTTGGGCTAATCCCACAATGTTTAAGAGCCTTTTCAAAATCGGCTTGAAGATGTTCAAAACGTATAATGAAATCGCAATGTGGCGCAGTGATAGACAGCCAATTATCAAAAGGAATCTGATAGTAACGCTCTAAAAAATCGGTATAGCTACTATTATTTTCTATCAAATATTTAGACAGTTTATAATCCCTCATTTTCAGATGTCCACCATTTTTTCTCAATAGCTTTTCATTACTAAAATTACCATTGGTATCGTTAATTATCTTAGTGTAGTAGCTAACCGAGATATCCATAGGGTTGCGACTACAAGCGATAACTTTATAGTTCTTCTCTTGTTCTGTCGCTATCTTCAAAAAGTCTTGATATATGGAATGTTTAGCAAGAATAGGTTTACCTTCGTACTGTTCGCAAAGCTCTTTCGATATAGCTGTGGACGCCGCCAAAGGCAGTCCTACAAAAACATATTGGTGTTTATGGCTGATAATCATAGGAGTTTATTTTTGTAAAGGTATTCTGCAATTTGAATGGCATTGGTGGCCGCCCCTTTTCTCAAGTTATCAGAAACTACCCACATATTCAGCGTATTTTCCCTAGAGAAATCCCGACGTATTCGACCCACAAATACATCATCTTTACCTTCAGCAAAAATCGGCATAGGGTAGGTATTTACATCCGTATTATCTTGTAAGCTAACACCGGGGAATTCATGTAAAAGTTGGCGCACTTTGGATAATTCAAAATCGCTATTAAACTCTACATTGACGCTCTCAGAATGTCCGCCCTTGACAGGAACTCTAACGGCTGTTGCGCTAAGCGCAATACTATCATCATCCATAATCTTTTTGGTTTCTCGAACCAACTTCATCTCTTCTTTGGTATAACCATTATCTTCGAAGATATCGCAATGGGGAAGTGCATTTTCGTGAATCGGATAAGGATACACCATTTCTCCTTTAATGCCCTTTGTTTCGTTTTCTAATTGCTTGACCGCCTTAACACCTGTACCCGTAATAGACTGATACGTTGAAAGTATTACACGTTTTATTTTATAAGTATCGTGCAAGGGTTTTAATGCCATTAAAAGCTGTATGGTCGAGCAGTTAGGGTTAGCAATAATTTTATCCTCTTGTGTTAAAGTATCGCCATTGATTTCTGGTATAATAAGAGCATGAGTAAGTCGCCAAGTAGAAGAATTATCAATCACCTTTGTGCCTATCTCTGAAAAGCGAGGAGCCCACTCTAAGGAAACACTACCGCCTGCCGAAAACAAAGCCAAATCGGGTTTTTGGGATAGGGCATCTTCAAGAGATATTATGGTCAACTCTCTACTATTAAAACTTAGAGTTTGACCAACGGACCTGGAAGAAGCAACCACTATTAATTCATCTAAAGGAAAAGACCGTTCCTCTAAAACCTTGAGCATAACCTGCCCAACCATACCTGTTGCACCTATAACTGCGACTTTCATTCGATGAATATTTTCAACCAAAAATAAGGACTATATTTGAAAAGCCTAGAACTAAAGCCTCTAATTTCGACAAATGAAAAAATTACTACTTCTCACACTATGCCCTTTTTATTTATTAGCTCAATTTACCGATGATTTTCAGTCTTTAGAAAATTGGATTGCAGATACCGCTCATTTTGAAATAGATAGCCTTAATCAATTGCATCTTTTAGCACCAGCCATTTCGGATAAAGCCACTATTTGGCACACTTCCTCAGCATTAATAAACGGATATTGGCAAATTGATATTGCTATGGACTTCAACCCTTCCTCTAGCAATTATACTCAGATTCATTTTTCTTCGGATTCTTTGGGCAATGGCTATTTTGTCAAATTAGGAGGGACTACAGATGAAGTCAGTTTGTTTAAAACCCAAAATGAAACAACCACCAAACTGATAGATGGAGCAGATGATTTTTTGGATTTGGATAGCGTAGCGCTTAGGCTTTTAGTGAAAAGGGACAGTATTGGCAATTGGCAATTAAGTGCACATCGAGTTTCAGATAATAGTTTTATCGTTCAAGGGCAGTGTTTCGATGATAGCCATTTGACGAGCCAACATTTTGGTATAGAATGTGTTTATACTCAAACACGTTCCGAGAAATTTTACTTTGATAATTTATGGGTTGAAGGCTTTTCATTTCTCGACACCTTTCTACGCCCCCAAGTTCTTGATATTGTTATTAATGAGGTATTATTTAACCCTGTAGATAGCGATAACGATTTTGTAGAAATCATCAATAGAAGTCAAAAAGATCTGTGTATTAAAGACCTACAAATTGCTAATTATTATGCCCTTAAACCAAGCAATTTTAAAAGTATTACGGACTCATACATTTTTATGAAACCTCAAGAAATACGTGTACTATGTACGTCCAAAGAAAGCTTATTGCATTATCATCCATTTGCTTTAGAACACCGAATAATTGAGTTAGAAAGTATGCCTAGCTATAATAACGATGAGGGAAGTGTAGTTTTAGTCCTAGATTCAAATATTATTGATGAGTTTCATTACAACGAAAAAATGCATTTCGACTTGTTACAAGATGTTGAGGGGGTTTCTTTGGAACGAATTAGTACTGAAATCAACGCTGTCAAAAATTGGCATTCTGCTGCCGAGCAAGTTGGATTTTCAACCCCTACTTTGCCTAACTCTCAAGCCCATTTGCTGATTGAGCCCCTACACACTATGACTCTAAGTCCAGAAATTATTAGCCCTAACAACGATGGTTTGGACGATGTGCTTAACCTTCAACTTTGCTTTTCTGAAAGTGGCTATCGAGGTCGAATACTCATTTTTAATACCCAGGGTTTCCAATCAAAACAGTAGTAAATAATCAACTTTTTGGAACAAAAAGCACCTATTTTTGGGACGGAACCACCGACAGAGCAGAGAGAGCAAGGGCAGGGCGCTATATAATTTGGCTTGAGGCTACACATAACACACAAACACCTATTGTAGAAAAGCAAACCATTGTGGTTGGTCGATAAATTATATTTAAATTTGAAATCAAACTTAAAATCCTAAACCATGAAAAACAGTTTCAGACTTATCAAAATTTTCTTTTACCTCTTTGCTGTTATCTTTTTAGCCTATTGGTGCGTACTCACCAATGGATAAAATTTAACACTCTTCACGAACAAACGCTATTTTCTTGGCTTTCTTTATTCTTTTTCAGTTACTTGTTTTTAAACCACGTATTCCGATTGTATCAAGTATTGAAGCCCTTAGAAACAAAAAATAATACTGTAGACAAGGACTTCCAAGAGCATACTTCAGAGCAAGACCTATAAATCCGTATTTTTGGGACTTAATGAAAGTTTCAGAAGAAATACAATCCGTTTTGCTTAACCTTTCAAAAGAGCCGGGCGTTTATCGCTATTACGATAAGGACGATAAATTGCTGTATGTAGGTAAGGCAAAGAACCTCAAAAGAAGAGTGTCTTCCTATTTTCATCGAGAGTCAGAGAATGGCAAAACACGGGTGCTAGTAAAAAAAATAGCACGTATAGAAACGCTTGTTGTAGAGTCCGAAATGGACGCTTTGCTTTTGGAAAACAACCTCATAAAAAAGTATCAGCCACGCTATAACATTTTATTAAAAGATGACAAAACTTACCCTTGGATATGTATTAAAAAAGAGCCTTTTCCTCGTATTTTTTCTACTCGTAAATTGATAAAAGATGGATCTGAATATTTTGGGCCCTACACCAATACTCGACTGGTCAGTACCTTATTAAGTTTTGTTCGTCAGCTTTACCCTTTACGCACCTGCAAATACAACCTCTCAGAAGAGAATATTCAAAACAAGAAATTCAAAGTGTGTTTGGAATACCATATTGGAAACTGCTTAGCTCCCTGTGTGGGCAAACAACACAATGAGCATTATGATTTAGGTATACAACATATTCGGCAAATCCTTAAAGGTAATATCCGTTCTGTAGTACAACACCTCAAGCAAGAGATGCTGACCTATTCCGAAAAAATGGAATACGAAAAAGCTCAAACGATTAAGGAAAAGATAGTAATGTTAGAAAACTATCAATCTAAATCTGCTATCGTTAGCCCAACGATCAACGATGTGGACGTTTTCAGTATAGCTTCGGATAGCGACTATGCCTATGTCAATTTTTTCAAGGTTTCTAATGGCGCTATCATACAGTCTCATGCTATGGAAATTAAAAAGAAACTGGACGAAAGCGATGAAGACCTGTTAACTATGGCAATTACAGAAATTCGTCAACGCTTCAATAGCACCTCCAAAGAGGCTTTTGTAAACATACCCATCGATTCTAAATGGCAAGACTTAAAAATAAGCCTACCTAAAATTGGGGACAAACAAAAGCTAGTTGCTTTGTGTTACAGAAATGCTATGCACCTGCAAAAAGACCGCATTCGTAAAAATGAAGAAGTTCGCCATCGTTTGGACAATAGACGAGTGTTAGAACAAATGCAAAAAGACTTACACCTTAAAGAAAAACCTCGACACATTGAATGCTTTGATAATTCCAATATACAAGGAACTAACCCTGTGGCGGCCTGTGTTGTTTTCAAAAACACCAAACCAAGCAAAAAAGACTATCGTTTGTTTAACATCAAAACAGTAGAAGGTCCAGACGATTTCGCTTCTATGGAAGAGGTGGTTTACAGAAGGTACAAACGACTATTAGATGAAGGTCAAGACCTGCCACAGCTTATTGTTATTGATGGGGGTAAAGGACAGCTCAGTTCAGCAAGAAAAAGCCTAGAAAAACTAAAGCTAGAAAAAACAATTGCTATCATCGGCATTGCCAAAAGATTGGAAGAAATCTATTTTCCTCACGATAGCATTCCTTTGTATTTGGACAAACGTTCCGAGAGTTTGAAAATCATTCAACAACTAAGAAATGAGGCTCACCGTTTTAGCATTAACCACCACCGTAACAGAAGAAGTAAAGATAGTTTAGGCACTTCTTTAGATACTATTTCAGGTATAGGACCAAAAACAATAGATGTCTTAATCAGTCATTTTGGTTCTGTAAAACGAGTTATGGAAGCTAAGCAAACCGAATTGGAGAAGCTAATTGGCAAGAGTAAAACACAGTTGATACTGCAACAAAAAATAAATTAAATCAATACAATTTTAACCCTCTTCTTTCGTTAGCTTTGTGAATATAAACCAGTAGTAATTATCCTATAATTATTGCATAACTTTAAAGTCAATGAAAAAAACGATTCATTTCATTTTCACATCTTTTTTTTCTGAACTCGTTTTCGAACGACTGTTGCTCGTTGGTTTTAATTAGCAAATACAAACTTAAAACTATTGAGCCATGAAAATTATACAAACAGCAGAGCGTGTTTCTCATATCGACCTCTCCGATAATTACGTTTTCCAACGATCTTTACTTGCCTATGTAGAGGCGTCTAAACTTGTTTCGGGCAAAGTCCTCGAAATAGGAACAGGAAGTGGATATGGCATAGATATCATTTCACGATTTGCCGATAAATTTGTTACCATCGACAAGTACAATTCGAATACGTCAACAACCAAAAACGATAATGTCGAGTTTATAAAAATGAACGTACCACCACTCAAAAACATTGCTGACCATAGCTTTGATTTTGTCATTAGCTTTCAGGTTATAGAACACATCAAAAACGATGAACTCTTTGTTAAAGAAATATTTAGAGTATTGAAAGATGGCGGGAAATTCATCGTTATAACACCTAATATTGAGACGACTTTAACAAGAAACCCATGGCACATTAGAGAATATACTATAACGGAACTTGAAAACTTACTACTCCAGGATTTTCAATCTGTAAAAAAATCAGGTGTTTTCGGCAATGATAAAATTAAAAAGTACTACGATGAAAATAAACGTTCAGTAGAGAAAATCACGAAATATGATTTTTTAAACCTTCAACATCAACTTCCACGACAACTGTTACAAATCTCCTATGATATTTTGAATCGAAGAAACCGAAAAAAAATTCTTAAAAACAACACCTCCTTAGTGCAAGAGATTTCCATGAATGATTATTATTTGGACACAGCTGGTGACGACTGTTTTGATTTGTTCTATGTATCCGAGAAAAAAGTTA
>MDTG01280510.1_pt1 | contig 18789 bp, 18 predicted proteins | sample 811421 | NCBI WGS metagenome assembly MDTG01 (sample SAMN05326645, study PRJNA326480) | marine metagenome | isolation source: seawater | place: Pacific Ocean: South East | collected 2011
GGTGGGTTTTAAAAAAGGAGTTGAGCTTAAAAATCTAATAAAAAATGCAAACTTCATTCTAATGCCTTCAGAATGGTATGAAAATAATCCATTATCAATAATTGAATCATATGCTTTAGGTAAACCAGTAATTGGAACAGATGTAGGCGGTATTTCTGAAATTATTGAACATGATAAAACAGGCTTTTTATTTCAAATGAAAGATGAGAGAGAATTGGCTAAATACATAAATAAAGCCTTAGAAATGTCAGATGAGGATTATTTAAAGATGTCAATTAATGCAAGAAATTTTGCTCTTAAAAATTTTAACCCTAAAAATCATTACGAAAGTCTAATTAAGATTTACAATAAAACAATTCAAGATTATGAGTAAATATGGGGTTTTAAATTTTTTAATCTCAAAGATGGGAAGAAAAAACTACAAGATAGACAAACAAATATCATTCATTGATATGAGCATAATATTATATGAAAAGTTCTTTCAGCTTATTCGTGGTTTATTTCTAAAATTTTCATTTATCAAATCAAGAGGACTGATTTTCAAAGGAAAAAATACTATTATCTTACATAAGAATAAAATAAAGCTTGGAAAAACAACTTTTATCGGCAATAATGTTAAAATTAATGCATTATGTAGGATGGGGGTTAAGATTGGCAATAATGTTTCAATTCATGATGGTACAATTATTGACTGCACCGGTGGAATTAGAAATATTGGTGAGGGTTTAATAATAGGAAATAATGTAGGCTTTTCTCCAAATTGTTACATCCAGGTCAGAGGAAAGGTAGAAATTGGTAACAATGTTATTTTTGGTCCAAATGTGAAGATATTCTCTGAAAATCATAACTTTTCCAGATTAGATATTAATATTACTGAGCAAGGAGAAACCAGAATTGGTGTTAAAATTTTGGATGGTGTATGGATCGGTTCTAGCTCAATCATTTTGGACGGAGTAACTATCGGCAAAAATGCAATTATTGCCGCTGGATCAATTGTGACAAAAGATGTTCCCCAATCAGCAATTTTTGCAGGTGTACCTGCCAAGTTAATTAAAATGAGAAATGATGAAAAAAAATAATTTTAGAATTAGACTCTTTTTTGCAACAATTTATCGAAGGTTAAAAATTTTTTATCTAAAGCTAAAAGGTTATAATTTTGACTATTCCGTGATTATTGAAAGAGGGGTTAAATTAGATAAGTTAAATCCCAAGGGAATTAAAATTGGAAAAAATTGTCTTATTGCCTCAGGTACATTAATTTTATCACATGATCATTGTAAAAGAACAGAAAATAATCAACCATATCTTACTGAAACTAACATCGGAAAAAATTGCTTTATTGCGCCCAATTCAATTATTTTACCTGGAATTACAATTGGGGATGAGGTGATTGTTGGGGCTGGCTCTGTTGTTACAAAGGATATTCCTAATAATGTTGTCGTTGCCGGAAATCCTGCAAAAATTATCAGAAAAAACATAAGAATGAATGATTTTGCGTCCTTAGATAATTGGTCAGAGAAAAAAGGATGGTTTTAATTAAATGAAAAAATATTTTTACATAGTTGTTTTTTTAAAACTTTGCTTTTTAGCAATGTTTAGCTCTCAGTTCATTGATGAATTATTTTTTCCATTCACTAATTATTTTATAAATGGTCAATTAAATCCTTGGGAATTTTATTTTCAAAATAACTTAAATGAAAATGCTTTTCCATATCATCCGTTAATGCTTTACATATTAACTCCAATTACTTTTTTAATTAAAGCCATTGGCTTAAAAAATATTTTTTTAGTAAACGTCCTATTTAAGATTCCACTGTTAATTTTTGATGTTTTACTATACAAATTATTGATTAAGTTTTTACCTAAATTTGAAAGGAGGTTATTTTTAATTTATTTTATAAATCCAATTATATTTTATGGCCTTTATATTTATGGTCAATTGGATATAATTCCTACAACTTTACTTTTATTTTCACTCTATTTTTTAAAAGATAACCGATTTGGTAAATCTGCTTTATTTTTTGGACTTTCCTTATCAACGAAGTTCCATATCTTTATAATTTTACCTTTGGTCTTATTTTACCTTTTCAAAAGATTTAGTCTTAAAAAGTCAATTAATTTCTTTTTTGTTTCTTTAGGAGTACTCCTTTTATTCGACCTGCCCTTTATATTTAGCGAGGGTTTTCTTAATATGGTTTTATTTAACCCAAAACAGAGTTCAATTTTTGAAAGTTCAATATCTATTGGGGAAGTAAATTTATATGCTCCAATTTTTCTGGTTTCTTGCTTTTACTTGTATGTAATCACTCTAAGAAAAATAAATTTTGATTTGGTTTTTTATTTTATTGGTATACTTTTCTCAGTATTGATTTTTTTAATTTTCCCTTCTCCTTCTTGGTATATTTGGTTAGTTCCATTTATTTCTGTTTTATTTGCTGAAAAATATTATGATTTTAAGCATGTAATAATATTTATAATATTTTCTATGCTTTATCTGATATTTTTTGTGTTTTTCTATAATTCTGACTATTCTTCAATATATTTCTTGGGCTCTCGTCTTGATAATTTTAGTGAATATATTTTTTACTCAGATATCTCATTCACATTGCTTGAATCATCTTTGATTTTAATCATGGCATTACTCTATATAAACGGAGTTAAAAGTAATTCATTTTATAATAAACAAAATAATTTTATTATTGGTATTGCTGGAGATAGTGCTTCAGGTAAAACAAAATTTTATCAAAAAATTAGCACTATTTTTTCTGATAAATTATTACATATTGAAGGAGATGGTGATCATAAATGGGAAAGAGGTAACATTAATTGGCAGAGATTCACACATTTAGATCCAAAAGCAAATAATATTCACAATCAGGCATATGCTTTGTCCGAATTAAAAAACAATAAAGCAGTTTATCGTTCAGACTACAATCATAGTAATGGAAAATTTAATGAGCCCGTTTTAGTTAAGCCAAAGGATATAATCACCTTAACAGGGCTTCATCCTTTTTATTTGCCAATTCAAAGAAAAATATGTGATTTGAAAATATTTCTCGACACCCAGGAAGAATTAAGGAAATTATGGAAGATTAAAAGAGATACACAAAACCGAGGTTATTCGATTGAAGAAGTTTTATCTCAAATCAAATCAAGATCAAAAGATTCACTCATGCATATTATTCCTCAAAAAAAGTTTGCAAATGTTATAATAAATTTTTTCAGTTTAAATTCATTTTCATTTCAAGATGTAAATGCAAATCCTAATATTGGAATGAAAATATCAATTCCTGCCGATCTTAATCTCGACTTCTTGATTACACGATTGCCAAATGTAAAATGGGACTATAATGATGATTTAGTAACGCAAAGTTTAACCTTTGAAAATGAGCCAAAAATTGATGTAAAAAATACTATTAAAAATTCTATAAAAAATTATGACGAAATTATTTCTTCAGATCCTATCTTTTCAAATGGCTATTATGGGATCATACAGATTATCTTGGTATATTTAATTGCACAAATTTCCAGATCGGATGAAATATAAAGGTTTTTTATTAGACTTGGATGATACATTATATGACTATGATTTTTGTCATAGTCATGCCTTAACCAAAACTTTAAAGCATATTTCTGATAAGTTTCAAACCACAAATATTGATTTGCAAGTTTTATATTATGACTCTCGTAAAAAAATTAATATTAATTTAGTAAATACTGCATCCTCTCACAGTAGGCTTTTATATTTTCAATATCTTTTAGAAAAGTTAAATATTAGTGTTGCAGATAACCTTGAGGACATACATGATTTCTATTGGGACTGTTACTTTCAAAAGCTTGCTTTGTTCGATGGAGTTAAAGATTTTCTTAAAATTTACGGAGATAAAGTATGTATTTTAACAGATTTTACGTTAAAAGTACAGTTAAAAAAAATTCGTCACCTAGGAATTGGTAAATTGATAAGATTTATTGTTTCAAGTGAAGAGATTGGTGTTGAAAAACCAGATAAGAAAATGTTTATTAATGCAATAAATAAGTTAGGTTGTTCAATTGATGATGTCTGTATGATTGGTGATAATTTTGATAAAGATATTAAAGGCGCCTCAGAAGTTGGTATTGACAGTATTTGGTTAAACAGAAAAGGTCAAAATATTAATATTGGTAATCATAACTTTACTTTTAGGGAAATCAAAAATTTTAATGAAATTTTCAAAATAATATGAACAGAGATTTAAAAAATTTTATTAAAATCTCTAGATATGCTGGCGAAAGATTTGATCTTATTCAGGCAGCTGGTGGAAATACTTCGGTCAAGCTAGATAATGGCGAAATGCTGATTAAAGCCTCCGGTTTTTTATTAAGTGAAATAGATCAAAATAATGGATATGCCAGAGTAATAACTAAGGATATTATCTCGATTTTGGAAAGTAAAGAAATTTTAAATGAAAAAGACAAGAAAAAAAGAGAAATAATGACCTCAAAACTTATTGAGAATGCAGTTATTGGAGATTTTGTTAGACCCTCAATAGAAACCTTACTTCACTCATTACTTAAAAAATATACTCTTCACACTCACCCAATTCTTGTAATTAAAATTGCTATTCAAAAAAAATGGAAGGAAATATTTCAAAAAATCTTTGATAATAATATTTTATGTGTAGAATATGACACTCCCGGAATTGAGCTTGCTATTTCACTAAATAAAAAATTTGATAATTTTAAAATCCCAGAAATTATATTTTTGCAAAATCATGGTCTTATTGTTAGCTCATCAAATGCTGATGAATTAATTAAATTAAACGATTTTGTTATTAATAGAATAGAAAATTTTTTAAAATTAGACTTTAGTAAATACAGGAATACTAATTTTTTGTCATCAATATTCAATTCTGTTTTTAATTTAAATTTAAGCGCTTATTTCTCTGAACCTATAAGTGTAATTTATACCAATTTTGAAGAAAAATCTATAGACCTTCCTTTTACATTTCCGGATTCCTTTGTTTATTGTGGATATGAGATAATTAATGTAAATCAATCTTCAATTAAATCTAAAATTAAAATTTATTATGATAAATATAATGAACCACCAAAGGTGCTCAAATACAATTCATACTTCTATATTTTTTCACAATCAATAAAAAAATCTAAGGAAATTGAAGAAGTATTGATGTGTCATTTTTTATCTATTGATAATTTAGATTTCAATGATATAAACTCCCTATCACTAAATGAATTTAAATACTTAGGTAACTGGGATGCAGAAAAACTTCGTCAGAAAATGTAATTTATGAAGATAGTTATCCCAATGTCTGGAATCGGTAAGAGATTCCAAGATGCTAATTATAAGGATCCTAAACCCTTAATAAGGGTTGAGGGCAAGCCAATAATTGAACATGTTTGTGATTTATTTCCAGGCGAAAATCAATTTATATTTATATGTAATTCAAATCACCTTAATAATACTAATATGAGGTCCATATTAAAAAAAATTAGACCTAATTGTAATATTATTGAAATCAAAAATCATAAAAAAGGGCCTGTTTACGCTGTCAAAAAAGCTTTTGACTTTATTGATGACGATGAAGAAATAATTGTTAATTATTGTGATTTTGGTACATATTGGGATTATGGAAGCTTTCTTAATCACACTAGGCAAAGGAATGCAGATGGAGCTATACCTTCATATAAAGGATTTCATCCACATATGCTGGGAACTACTAATTATGCATTTATTAAAGATGATAAGCAGTGGATGATAGAAATTAAAGAGAAGGAACCGTTTACCAATCAAAGAATGAATGAATTTGCATCGAACGGAACTTATTACTTTAAAAAGGGTAGTTATGTAAAAAAGTACTTCAAAGAACTTCTTGATAAGAAAATTGAATTAAATGGCGAATATTATGTTTCCTTAGTGTATAACTTAATGGTAAAAGACAAATTAAAAGTGTCAATCTTTGAAATTCAACACATGCTTCAGTGGGGAACACCAGATGATTTAGAAGAATATAATTCTTGGTCTAGATATTTTAAGAATGCAATTGATGAAATAAATAAGCCAAAGCCATATAAAAACAGTGTAAGATTAATTCCTCTAGCTGGAAGGGGTAGTAGATTTGCTAATGCTGGTTATAAAAGTCCAAAACCCCTTATTGAAGTTAGTGGAAAGCCCATGATTATTCAGGCTGCTAATTCATTACCCAATTGTGAAAAGAATGTATTTGTTACTTTGAATGAGCATTTAGTCAACTACCCTTTGGAAAAAACCTTAAAGGACGAATTTCCAAAATCTGAAATTATTTCGATAGATGATGTTACTGAAGGACAAGCAATTACATGTAAAATTGGCCTTAACAATATTAATAATAAACACAGTTTGTTAATTGCAGCTACAGATAATGGGATGATATATAATCATAATAAGTTTGATGATTTGATAAATAGCGATAATGTTGATGCGATTATTTTTACCTTTCGAAATCATGTAAGCTCTAAAAATAATCCACAGATGTATGGTTGGGTAAAAGTTGATGATAATAAAAATGCACTTGGAGTTTCTGTAAAAGTACCAATTTCTAAAAATCCGTTTAACGATCATGCTATTGTTGGCACCTTCTGGTTTAGAAATATTGAATATTTCAACTTTGCTTTGGATAAACTTTTATATAAAAACAGTAGGGTTAATAATGAATATTATGTTGATAGTTTAATGGGTGAATTAATCAATTTTGGATTTAATGTAAAAATTTTTGAAGTTGAAGATTATGTATGTTGGGGAACTCCAAATGATTACCAGACATTTGTTTATTGGCAAAGTTTTTTTCATAAGAGTCTATCACACCCTTATGAACTAAGAAAGGATATTACAGTTGATGAGACTAGGATTAAAACCCTTGACAAAATTTACAGAAATTTTAAACAGGAATTTAAGTGAGAAATCTGAAAAAGCAATTAATGCGTTTTTTTACTACGGGAATAATAGCTGTTTTAACTGATTCTATTTTATATTTTATTTTAATCGAATTTTTATCAATTGATTTATCAAAATTTATTTCCTTTATCTCTGGAACTGTAGTTGCTTTTTTAATGAATAAATTTTGGACATTTGAAAAAAAATTAATTGATTTTAAAGAGGTTATAAGATTTATTTTACTATACTCTGTTTCACTATTGGTAAATGTATTAATTAACCATTCTATAAATGATTTATTTAATGAAGTTGTGATTGCTTTTCTGATTGCTACGGCCTGCAGTGCATCAATAAATTTTTTAGGTCAAAAATTTTGGGTGTTTAAATAAATTAATAGTATGAAGCTTTCTGTGGTTATACCGTGTTATAATGAATCAAAGAATATTCCTTTAATTCTTGACAGTTTAAAAAACATTATCGATGGACAAGAAATTGAAGTTATTTTAGTGAATAATGGTTCAACAGATGATACTAATTCTATTATCGAATCTGTTAAATCAAACTACACATTTTTAAAAATTATTAATATCAAAATTAATTTGGGTTATGGATATGGAATAGTTTCAGGATTAAAAAGTGCTAAAGGAGATTTTATAGGATATACACACGCGGATTTACAAACTGACCCAGCTGATATTATCAGGGCTTACAAATTAATTAAAGAAAATAATTTTTATAAAAATATTTACATTAAAGGAGACAGAAAAGGTAGAAGTTTTACTGACCAATTTTTTACAATAGGTATGAGTTTGTTTGAGTCTTTATATTTAGGTAAGATTTTGTGGGATATTAATGCCCAACCTAATTTTTTTCACAGAACTTTTTTTGATTCTGTTAAAAATAATTGTCCGAATGATTTTTCACTGGATTTATATTTACTTTATAAAGCTAAAATTGCTGGATTAAATCTTATTAGATTTAATGTGCTATTTCCAAAAAGAATTTATGGAAAATCCAGCTGGAATACAGGAATATTGTCAAAATGGAAGTTCATAAAAAGAACTATTATATTCAGTAGAAAATTAAAAAAAACATTATGATAGAATTTATTGCTCATAGAATTAATACATTAAATGAACTGAAACAAATTCCAAATCAATATGGAGTTGAAATTGATTTAAGAGATTTCAAAAATAAAATTATATTGAGTCATGACCCATATATTGACGGTGAGGATTTTGAATCTTTTTTAAAAAATTATAATCATGGTACCTTAATTTTAAATATTAAAAGTGAAAGAATTGAGTTAGAAATTCTTGAACTTCTTAAAAAATACCAATTAGAAAATTATTTTTTTCTTGACTCTTCATTCCCGATGATCCATCAGCTTTCTAGTATTGGAGAGCAAAATATTGCCATTAGATTTTCTGAATATGAAGGATTAGATACAATCCTAAATATGAGGGGAAAAGTTAAATGGGTTTGGATTGATTGTTTCTCAAAAATACCTATTGACCAAAAATCATTTCAGATATTAAAAGCAAATAACTTTAATTTATGTTTTGTTTCTCCCGACTTGCAAAATCAAGAAGAAAAAATTTATGAATATTCATCTTTTCTAAAAAAAAATAAAATATTCATTGATGCGGTTTGTGTTAAATATAAAAATATTAATAAGTGGATTTAAAAAAATCTAGTTTAATATTATTTCTACTAATTTTTACAATATTACTGTTGTATAATTCACCATTTAGGTCAATTAATGAGGATGAAGAAATGTATTTTAAAAATGCAATTGAAAATTTTGACAACAAAAATTATATTATAGATAAATTAGATCATAGATTGGTATACAATTTTATTTCAGCTAATTCAATTAATATTCTTGGATATGAAAATACTAAAATTGTTTGGAGATTTATTTTAACATTTTTTTTCTCCATTTCATTTCTTTTAATTTTTAAATACTTAAACCTTACATCATTTCAGGCTATAATAATAACAATAATATTTTTTCTTTTTGGTCAAAGTTTTTTCAGTAAGCTTCAAATTTTTAAAGGATTCCTGGCTGCTGATTTTTCTTATATATTTTCTCTTTTGTCTTTTTTAATGTTATTTAAGCACAAAAGATTTTTATCTTGTTTATTTGCTGTTTTTGCAACATATTTTCATTTTTTAATTGGTGGATATACAATGTTTTTTTCATTGCTATTTATCTTATTTTATGACTATAATCCTAAACTTTTATTTAAGTACTTATTATTTTATTTGATATTAGTTTCGCCACTATTTCTCATGATTTTAAATAATAATTTCTACGTTAATCAAACCGATTATATTTTTTCTGCTGACTATATATATTCTTTTATTAGACATCCCCATCATCTACTCCCATTTAAGGATTTAAATACATTTTTCAATGATTGGTTTTTAGGAATTATCTTTTGGATTTTATCTTTTTTCTTGATAATTAAACATTCTCACAATTTTAAAAACACACCCTACTGGAATATTTATATTTTACTATCGGTAATTAATTACTTTTTAGTTTTCGCTTTTGTAATTTCTTTTTTTGATACTTCCTATAAGCTATCAAAATTTTACCTGTTTAGGCCCTCTTCTTTATCACTATTCTTCTCTTCAATACTTTTAATTAGGATTTTATTTAGCTACTATAACTTTCAAAAATTTTACAAAAAACATCCAATAAAGATCTTCATTTTTTCTGGTTGTTTAATATTGTTTTTAATATTTAACTTTTTTGAAAAATTTAACGAGAGAATTTTTCCGGAAAAAATTAATCAATCTAAAATAGATCTGTATTCGTTTATTAATTCTGAAATTGATGATTCGAAATTATTTTTAATTCATGAAGGTTTATTAGATTTTCAAAGAAATACAGGAAATATTTCTATTTACAACTCAAAGTTTATACCTACTAATAATCAAGAAATAATCAACTGGCATAAAAAGAAATTATTTCATAATGATTTCTTTTATAAAAAAATTTTAAATGATAATTTTAATATAGATTATATAATTTCTAAAGAGAAAATAAATAACAATAATAATTTATATTTGCATTTTAGCAACGAGAACTATTTTCTATATAAATACCAACAAAAAGAATGAAAAAAAAAATATACATAGCTGGTGCCGGAGGAATGCTTGGTGAGGCTTTTTATAGTAAATTTAAAGATGATTATCAGCTAAAATGTACTGATATTGATTTAAATGATGATTGGTTAGATTTTTTAGACTTCAGAAAATTAAGAGAATATTATGAAGATGTGTATAAATTCAATCCCGATTTTTTGTTTCATATTGGAGCTCACACCAGTTTAGAATATTGTGAACTTAACCCAGATGATGCATATTCTACTAATACTATGTCTGTTGAGAATGCTGTCTATATTTCAAACATATTAAATATACCTTTATTATATATAAGTACAGCAGGAATTTTTGACGGGAAAAAACAAAGCTATGATGACTGGGATGCGCCAAATCCTTTAGGGGTATATGCTCGCTCTAAGTATATGGGTGAAAATTTCGTAATGCAAAACTCTAATAAACATTTAATTTGCAGAGCAGGTTGGATGATGGGTGCTGGGCCTAAAAAAGATAAAAAGTTCATCCAAAAATTAATGAATCAGATTAAGAGTGGTTGCAAAGAGTTATTCATTGTAAATGATAAGGACGGAACACCTACCTACACACACGATTTTGCTTTAACCGTAAAAAAACTTATTGAAAATGAATATTGGGGGTTATATAACTGTGTTTGTGGAGGGCAGACTAGTAGGTTAGAGGTTGCAAAAGAACTTTTAAAAATCTTAAATAAAGAAAATGAGATTAAAATTTCTGAGGTTGACTCTTCTTATTTTAATGATGTTTATTTCGCGGAAAGACCTCCTTCAGAGAGATTAATTAACAAGAAATTGGAACTTAGGGGTATTAATGTGATGCGAGATTGGAAAGTAGCACTTAAAGAATATTTAGAAGGTTATTATAAAAATTATTTAGATAATTGAAAGTAGCTATATTAGGAACTAATGGATTACCCGCCAAATATGGTGGTTTTGAGACCCTTGCACATCACTTATCCAAGTCATTATCAAAGGAATTTGAAGTAATTGTTTATTGTTCAAAGACCAAAAAAGAAGATCGTCTAAAAGAATTTAATAAATCCAAGTTAATTTATTTTCCATTTAGAGCTAATGGTTGGCAATCTGTTTTTTATGATTTTTTCACAATTATACATGCTATGTTTTATTGTCAAAATTTAATTATTTTAGGCTTTTCTGGTGCATTTGCTTTTCCGTTAAATTTTTTTTTTAAAAAAAACATAATATTCAATATTGGAGGAATAGAGTGGAAAAAGGTTAGAGGCAACAAAATAACATCAAAATTTGAAATTTTTATCAAAAAATTTATGGAAAAAATTTGTGTAAACTTTTCAAACAAAATAATTATTGATAATCTTTATTTTAAAAACTACATAACAGAAAAATACATAAGAACACCCATTCTTGCTGAGTATGGTGGTGATCATGCCGTAAAACAAAAATTAGATTTAAGTTATATAGAAAAATATCCGTTCCTTGATAAAAATTATGATTTATCTATTTCCAGAGCTCAATCTGATATGAACATTGATATTATTATTGATGCTTATAAAAAAACACCCTCCAGAAATATAGTAATTATTTCTAATTGGCATATTTCAGATTACGGTAAAAAATTATTTGATGAATATTATAATAAGTATTCTAACATAATTTTACAAAATGCTATTTTTGATATTAAAATATTAAATATGATTAGATCTAATTGTAGTTTGTATATTCATTCTCATTCTCTTTGTGGCACTGCACCATCTTTAGTTGAAGCAATGTATTTGCGTCTTCCCATAATTTCTTTTGATGTTCCAACCAATAGATATACAACCGAGAATAACGCTAAATATTTCAGTGACACACATTCATTAGTGAAAATTTTAAAGAAATTAAATAATTCAGAACTTAAAATAATTTCTAAAAATATGTTTAAGATTGCAAGTAAAAGATACCACTGGAAAAGAATCACTAAAGTTTATAAAAATTTGCTAAAAAAAGTATGAATATTTTGATATATGGATTTGGTCGAATGGGTCTAACCCATTATGCCATCTTAAATAATTTAATCACAAAATCAAATTTTACATTCATTGAGCCTAACAAGAAGCTTACTTTTTTGTTGAAAAATAATGTAAATGTAAATTTTTACTCCAATGACGCTGAATTATCAAATACCAAATTTGATTTGTCATTGATTACAACTCCACCATTTATTCATTCAAAAGTTTTTATGAGTTGTATTAAGAGAGGGGATAAAGTAATTTTCGTTGAAAAACCTTTCGGTGGACATTTAAACCACACCAATAACTATGGAGCAAATAAAATTTATATCGGATATGTTTTAAGATTTAATCCAATAATTAATTGGGTTAAGGAAAATATTGATCATTCTGCAATCACGAAAGTTTATGCAAGCTATAAAAGTAATACCATCACTAATAAACCCACAGGATGGAGAAATGATAGTTATTCTGGTGTTTTAAATGAGATGGGGTCTCATATAATTGATTTGAGTAATTATTTATTTGATCTAAATGATTTTGTTGTTCAAGATGTTGTGATAAAATCTCATATTTCAGATGTTGATGATGAGGTTTCTGCCAGAGTAAATTCTAAATCAAGACAATTTAATTTCTATTTTAATTGGGTTGATAAATCTATAAGAAAGCCAGTTTTTGAATTTAAATTAGAAATGTTAAATGGGGATAAATATGTATTTGATCAACAAAATGTTATTCTAAATAAAAATAATGGCAAGCAACAAAAATTATCAGTTGCACATATGTGTGAAACTGTTCCATATTATCTTAGGGGTATTGATTTTACTCAACAAATGCAAGATCTTATTGGTAAAAAGAAAAATTTGTGTAAAATAAATGATGGTATTCTAGTAAACAGAATAATGTATGAAATAATAAATTATGAAAATAATCTTAGGAGATAACCAATTTTTTGGAATTAACCATAATGATTTAAAAAAGGGTGAGTTATCAAAAAATAAATTTGAAAATATTTCGTCAATAAAGAATTTTATAAATGAATCTCTAAAACTTGGATTAGACGGATTTATGATTAATTCGAATGAAAAAGGTTATAAAGTTGCAAGTTCGTTAAATATAGTTAACAAAGAGGTCCATTATAGCATTCCATACCCACACAAATATGCAAGTATAGTGAATGAGAAGGGCATGCTTAATCTTATGTACTATTTTTTAAAAAACACTTCTCTATTGAAGTTAATCCGATGTGTCCCAATGTTTTTTTTAACCAGAAATTTAAAATATCTTATTCCAATTGCAACGAGCCTTGAAATTCCAAAAGGTATTCCTAAAGGCTCTACAATATATCTTCAAAATATTTTAACTGACTTGATTTTGGGCATAGGAAGAATAGATTTTTTAGAGGCTTTTGCAAAAGATATGTTAGAAAATGGATATAAGGTTGGATTAATAACTCTTAATCCAATTTTGCTGAACTCATATATAAAAAGATCAAAAATTTTAAATAGTAGTGATTTGATAGTTTGCTTCAACATAAATAGTAATGGATTTAACGTATTTCCTTCGGTTAAAAAAGTAGAAGAATTTGCTTTAGATAAAAAGAAATACAAGTTGATGGGTATGAGTATTTTTTCAAGCGGCGGCGGTAATATTCAGAAATGTATTAAATACATTAAAAATTTTAATCTTGATTATATTGTTTTTGGATCTTCTAAAATAAAAAACGTAAAATCTAATTATGATTTATTTAAAAAAATTTAATTTTTTCCATATAAAATTTCTGTACTCTTTCGATTTAAAAAATTTTTTGAACTGAATAATTTTAATTTGTATCCCATCATAAAAATTATCGAGAATAAAAATTATTTTTTTTGAAATCTTTCCTTTTTCAAAAAATTTAAATTTTAACATTTGAATTATGCTAATTTCTAATCTTTTTTTATTAAAATATTTTAAGTTTAATTTATTGCAAATGTAATAGTAGTTTTTAGTATACTTATCAACTATAATTTTATCTAGATTAGTATGCTGCAATTCAGTTAAACAAAAAGTGTCATAGAGATTTCTAAAATTGTAGTCAGATTTAAAATAACCCCTATCATTAATTTGATGATTGTAAATATTGATTAAAAGCTGATGATAAATTGCAGGCACACTTATTTTGTCAAATGAGATTTTATTTTCTAATAAATCTTTTGTTTGGAGATTTATTAAATTTTCATTGTTAATTATTTTTTTATGGACTTCAATTGCAAATATCTTTTCATTGTTTACAAGCCTACTTAAATGTCTAAACTCATCTTCGAAATGAATATTTTTTTTTATTTCAGAATAACCTGATCTTTTAAATATATTTTGTGTTTCTTTTGCCAAAGATTCTGGCACTAAAATATCTATGTCGCTTAACATTCTTTCACCAATATCTGTGTATATATTAGAAATTATATGTGCGGAACCCTTAAGGAATAAATGCTCAATCTTATTTAACATTAAAATTTCAGAAATTTCAGAAATTTCAGAAATCAAAATTTCATTTCTTTTTAGATTTTGTTCGAAAATAAATTCTAAGTACTCACCAGCATTTTTTTCAATTTTATTTAGGTAGTTTTTTTTTAATAAGTTGATATAAATTGAGGGTAAAATAAGATTTGAACTTCCGATTTTAATAATATTATCGAAGTTTATCTCATTAAAGAATTTGTTATCAATTTCCTTTTGGCTCAAGAGTAACTTTACCAAAAATTCATTTTCTCTCTTCAATAAATTAGTTTTTATCTAATCTAAATTAAAAAATATATTTTGTAGATTTGTCGCAATTCTTAATTTATGAATAAAAACCTACTTATAGTCTCTGTTATTTTACTTTTAATTGGTTGCTCATCAAAAAAAAATGTACTTATTCTCCAAGATATGGATGATAGCACTGTCTACACTAACAATTATGTCTCATATAAAGTTAAAGTAGATGATATCCTAAGAATTAAAATGCAGATAAATTCAGAATTACCTGAGCTATCGTCTATGATTAATCCTGATGGTCAAAACTATAATCTCCAAAATTCTAAAGATGCATTACTATACAATGGCTATCAGGTAGATTCAAATGGAGAAATCTCGGTTCCATCTGTTGGTAAAATCAGGGTTGAGAATTTATCATTGTTACAAATCCAGAGACTTATTACAGAAACAATTGTCAATCTTGGTATATTGAATGATCCTATAGTTGATGTTAAGCTATTAAATGCAAATTTTACTGTCTTAGGGGAGGTTTTAAGACCTGGAAAATATGATTTTCTTGAAAATAACTTAAACTTATTGGAGGCTTTGGGTTATGCGGGTGATCTTACAATTAATGGTGACAGGAAAAACATTAAATTAATTAGGGATATTAGAGGAAAAAAGGAGGTTTTTAATATTGACTTAACTAATGATAAAATTTTGTCTGACAATAATTTTCAAATTTTTTCTGGGGATATCATAATAATCAATCCAAATTATAATAAGATTAAAAGTGCAGGTATTATTGGAAATTCGGGAACTCTACTTAGTTTACTCTCTTTTGTGCTTTCATCTATAATAGTTATTAGTAATTAATTAAAATTAAATTTTATGTTAGATAATGAAGATTATTTAAGCGATAGAATTCTAAAAGACGATATAAAAGAGGAATTTGTCAGATATTTTTCCTTTTGGCCATATTTTCTCATATCGATTATATTTTCACTTATCCTTGCATATCTTTACATAAGATACTCTTCTGATATCTACTTAGCAGAGACAAAAATCGAAATTATTGATAAAGCTAATGACTCAGAAATGGCTTTACCAACTGCCATGACCGTATTTAATAGGTCCATGATTAATTTGGATAATGAAATTGGGGTTCTTTCATCCTTTAGGCTAAACGAAAAGGTTATTAAATCAACTGATTTTAATATTGAATTATATAATGTTGGAAGAATAAAAAAAGTAAGAACTCATAAGTCAGACTGGTTTGAAAATTATGATTTAAGTTTTAAGTTTAATTCTGATTCAATTTCAAAATCCAAAACCTTCAACATAAGCATTGAAAACAACAGGTTGGAAATTCAAGATATTTCAGACCCCGACAATATATTGACTTATAATTACAATGGATTATCCACATATGAAAAAAATTCTGATTTGATGTTTGATTTAAAAATAATGAACTCCAATCAGTCTAATGATGCATTGAGACAATTGGTGATAAGGCCAGTTGATTTAGTCACCAATAGTATGATGGCTAATCTTGATTTTAAACAGTCTGGAGAAAATAGTGATCAGCTTATACTTTCAATGCTTTTCCCTAATTATCAACTAGCTGAAGATTATTTAAATGCCTTAGTGATTGAGTTTGATAAAGACGGCGTAAAAGATAGGCAGCTCGAGTATGAGAGAACCATGGAGTTTGTTGATAATCGAAGTGTTTTTTTACAGAAAGAATTAGAAAAAATTGAGATTTCCAAGCAAGAGTTTAAAGAAAATAATAACTTAAGTGACATAAAATATGATGTTTCTGTCAATACAACACAAAAATTTTCTTATGATGCAGAGTTATTCGAGGCAGAATCTCAAAGGGATTTAGTTTCTTTACTTAAGGATGTAGTTTCTGCCGAAGGATATAAACTCATGCCGGTCAATATTGGGTTAAAAAATGAGACTATTAATGAGCTAATTATTCAATACAATCTCATGGTTAAGGATTTAAACAGATACTCTGATTTTGCTGGACCAAACAATACCTATTTTAAAAACCTCAAAAATGACATAGCGGCTTATGCAGAAAATATCTCCATTTCTATAGATAATTATTCTTCAAGTTTAGATATTTTAATAGACAAACTTAAATCTAAAGAGCAAGAATTTGATAATATATTTGATTCAGCACCTCTAAATGAAAAAATTTTAAGATCCATAAATAGAGAACTTGAAGTTAAAGAATCACTTTTTTTATTACTTCTTCAAAAGAGAGAAGAAGCAGCAATAAACTTGGCTGTTGTTAAACCATCGATAAAGTTAATTGATTCGGCCCGTGGCTCATTATTTCCTGTAGCTCCGAATAAACTCAATATTACTCTAGTTTTTATGCTTGTTGGAATTTTTATTCCTTTCATAATAATCTATTTGATTTTCTTTTTTGATAATAAGATACATGCTAGAGATCATCTTGAAAAAGCTACCCGCGGACTAATCCCAATTTTAGGTGAAATCCCTTTTATCAAAGATGTCGATAAATTGAATATTTTTAATGAATCCTCATCATCGAGACTTCCATTAATTGAATCATCTAGAATGATTCTTTCCAATCTTGATTTTGTTAAAAATATGAACAGTAAAAATATAATTTTGGTCACATCTGCAATTAAAGGTGAGGGAAAAACTCTTGTTTCATCCTCAGTTGCTACAGTGTTATCTCATAAATTTAAAAAAGTATTATTAGTTGGAGCCGATCTAAGAAATCCACAAATCCATAAAATACTTGGTGTTCCTAGAACAGAATTGGGTTTATCTGATTATGTATTTAGGGATGATATTGCCTTAAAAGATATATTAATAAAAAGAAATAACTTGGATATATTACTGTCTGGAACAATCCCTCCTAATCCTATAGATTTACTTTCTTCAGAAAAGTGCCAGAATTTAATCGATGCGCTTTCTAATGAATATGATTATATAGTAATTGACTCCGCTCCAATCTTACTAGTTGCTGATACTTTTGAATTAACCAAAAAAGTTTCAACTTCAATATGTGTTTTTAGAGCAAATTATACAAATAAAAATTTATGTAATTTTTTAATTCAAGCCAAAGAGAAAAATGATTTAAAATCTATGAATCTTGTTTTCAACTCTGTAGGTAATAGTGGTAAGTATGGGTATAAGTATGGCTATCAATATGGCTATCGATATGGTTATAAATATGGTTATAATTATGGCTATGGCTATGGTTATGGAGAAGATGACTAATAAGTTTTAATGAAAATTATTATTTTCAGAGCATAAATATTCAATATTTTTATAATTATCTAATTTAATTTTTTTGCTAAATTGCTCTAATTGTCTTTTGTTGTGTATATCAGAGCCAGTAAAGTCTATTAGATTATTTCTAAGCAAATTTTTGCTTCTGGCTAGTACATGATTACCATAATATCCTACTAACGAAAGTAAATTTAGTTGAAAGAAGCATCCCATGTTTTTAAGTTTAAATAAATCTCTATTTTTTAGGTATAAATATCTTTCTGGATGAGCAATAATTGGTTTATAGTTATTAATTCTCATTTTAAAAAAAACTTCATTCATCATATTGAATTTTGAACTAAAGCTCATTTCGACTAATACATATTGATCTTTTAAAGTAATCAGTTTTTTCTTTTCTGACTTTTCAATCAAAGAATGATTAATCATATATTCACATGCATAATCAATCTGATAATTATTTTTAGTTTTTTTTAAAAGCTTTTCAAAAGTAAGTTTGATAGTTTTCTTATTGTTATTATACAATCCTGGATATATATGAGGAGTCCCATAAATCTTTGAAAAACCCATTTCCTTCATTTTTGAAATTAACTCTAAAGAATCCTCAATATCTTTAGCTCCATCATCAATTCCAGGAAGAATATGAGAATGAATATCAACAAACCCCTTTGGAATTAGCTCCTTCAGAGTAGGTTTAGATTTTAAAAAATTAAAAAACATATTTTAATTTACCAATCTTTATGATTAAAGGGTTAGAAATTTAAAA
>MDTG01039730.1_pt1 | contig 18784 bp, 20 predicted proteins | sample 811421 | NCBI WGS metagenome assembly MDTG01 (sample SAMN05326645, study PRJNA326480) | marine metagenome | isolation source: seawater | place: Pacific Ocean: South East | collected 2011
TACTTTGATGAATATTAGAAATTGGGACGTTAATGAAATAAAAGCTAACTGGGATGAAATATGTTCTACAGGAGACAATAATAAATTTTTAGATAAAAATATATCAATTTTTATGCATTTAATAGACAATAATTTTATTGAAGAAGGTAAAAAATTTTTATTTGATAAAAATATTAATTTAAAAAAGTATGAACATAAAAGTAAATTTGTTAAGAGATATACCGAAAGGTTAATTTAAAATATAATATTATTGTTCAAAGTATTCTTCAAAATTTTTATGAACTTGGTTTTTATCTAAATTTAATAAATTAAAAATCTCAGTAAATACTTTAATATTTTTTTTGGTAATTTTGTTGGTTAATTGTTTTTCATCAAAGTTATTTAATTCAAAAACTAAAAATTCAGCGTTTCCTTGAGGATGCAAATTAAGTGTATATTTAAAATTTTTATCATAATAACTTAGATACCATCTTTTAAAAAATTTTCCCTTTCTAACAATTGAAAAAGTGTAGAATTTATTTTGAACCGAGTGTTTTAATGGATTAGAATATTTGTATAATTTTTTTGAGTTAATTCCAAAATTTCTCAAAATATATCCTGTTAGATCTAATGTAAAAAAATTTTCATTAATAGTTTTCTTGCCACCATCAAGAACAATAAGTGGAGTTTTAATCGCATATTCATCAAAATGAAATCCATAAGACATTTTTCTTTTTGTTGTCATATATCCATGATCTGAAATAATTATAAACTCAATATTGTTTTTAATTGCAAATTTTTTGTTCCTTTCAAAAAAATTATTTAGGTTTTCAATTAATAAATCCGATCCCCTTTGTTTTAATTTGTTAATATAAGGTTCACAATTTTTTTCAAATTGTTCACCATAAGTCATGTCTTTTTTTTTCATCTCTTTATTAAACCCGTGACATTTATTATTTCTTGGTATTGTCTCATCGGGATCATAGTAGTTTATAAAATCATTCGAATTTTTTACCTGATCCCATCTTTGATGATATAGTAAGAAGAAATTTCTTTTTTCGCTCAATAATTTTTCTATTTCAGGTAATAATAAATTATTTAAGTCATTTACTTTTTTCTTATTTACGGTTTTTTTTTGAATATATTTAGAAATTTTGTACTTTAGTTTTTTTGCGATACTCTTACTTGTTGAATTAAGTAAGTGATAATCTAAGTTGATTAAATTTGGAATAAACGATGTTCTTTCAGTTAAATAATAAGATCTTAAACCTCTGTAATTTTTTATTCCAAAATCTGTACCTTCAGGTATAGCAGATCTGTGATAAGTTATATACCTGAAGTTAAAGTCATTTTTTTGAATTTCATTAAGCATGTTTGACTCGAAAGATTTTGATAAATCAATTTTATTTTTTTGAAGAGCTTGATCAAAATTTTTTACCTTGGATTTACCTGAATAAAAAAATTTAAAAAAGTGCGCAGTATGCGGATATATTGTTCTAAAATTTTTGTAAACAGTTGCGTCAAGTTTTTCAATAAAGCTATACTTATTTACTGCTGATGCATTATAGTCATATAATAAATCAGCACTGTATCCATCTAATTGAAGCACTACTATATTTTTTCTATTTTTATCGTAATTGTTTTCCTTGAAAACTGAGGTGGTGATTAAATGATACATAAAAAAGAATAATGATACTAGAAAAAAAACACTGGTTACTAGTTTGCTCCGTTTAATATAATCAGCCTTCCAAACAAAACTAAAATATTTTAAAAATTCAATAATTTTTATTTTTTTTTTTTTTCTTAACAAAAAAAATAAAACCAAAAAAGTTAAGATAATTAAAAAATAAATAATGTTTTCTAATAAAATGTATATTTCTTTAATATAATCTGCTAACGATGGATTTATTGAATATAGGAAGTAATATAACTTATATAAAATGTCATTTATTGCAAAATCAAAACTTAAAGATATAAGTATGTTAAAAATAAAATATAGAAATATAATAGTTGTAAAAACTAAACATATCTTGAAAATAGTTTCACTTTTCTTAAAAAAAAATAAATATAAAGGCAACCCAATAAGAAGAAGTATAATAGATACAAATGTGATATAAATACTAAGCGAATAAAAATCAGTAAGAAATAAAAGTGTATCACCGGCTATGTAATGTAAAGAAAAAACTACAATAATATTAATAAAAAAGAGAGATGATGTTAAATTTAATACTCTCATAATATTACAATTACGTGATAAAAATAAAAAATATTATTCTGATTTATTATCTTTATTTATTTTATCATTCTCTTGCTCTTTTAAAGTCTCATCGTTTTTTTTAAAATATTTATTAAATAAACTTTTAAAATAATAATATGGCCTAAATATAAAAATTACTGCTAACGAAGCTATTGAAGCAACTATTAAATTAAAAAAACCTGCAATAAAACCAGGGTCAATATATGCATAAGCAACACTTGTTTTCCAAAAAAATAACAGAGATAATAAAAACAGTTTCATTTTAATTAAGGTTTTTAAGTATATTGTAATTTTTATCAACTACTTTTTTAAAATTTGCAAAATTATCTTTATAAAATATTTCAATTTCATCTTTTATTTTCTCTATATTAGATAAAGATCTTGAGACATGTGTTGAAAGATTACTAAATTGCTCCGGTGTAATTTGAACCCCAAATTTATTTCTTATTTTATCTTCCATAGCATCGATTTTAATTTTATAAAATATATCATTTTGAATTTTTTCTTCAGTATTGATGTAAAGAACAGGTTTTAAAAAGGGATAAAAGGCTTCGATAGCAATTCCTGAATAATCTGTAATAATTAATTTTGATTTTTGTAATGATTCAATATTGCTAAAATTATCATCAAAAATAAAATTTGAATTATTTGAAAAATTATTTTTAATAATTTCAATTTGTATTTTGGATCTTTTAAAATGTTCAGGATGTGGTCTAAAAATTACTTTATAATTTTGTTCTATTAGCTTAGATAAAATTTTAAAACCATATTTATCTAAACAATTATTTTTTGAATAACTCCATGAGGGTGCAAATAAAATAAAGTCTTCATGCTTTTTTTTTTCAATTTTAGAAAGGTAATCAAAATACATGTAGCCTGTTGGATAAATTTCTTTTTTTTTTGAATTATTTATTTTTTCAAGTTCTCTTAATTCTTGAATTTGATACACTCCATTAGCAAAAACAATATCATAATTATTAAAAGCTTTATTTGTAAATTGTTTATGTGCACTTACTGGCGCATGAAAAAAATGTACATAATATTTAACATTTTTACTTTTCTTTAAAAAAGAATTTCCTAAATCTGTCATAGTAAGTAAAAAAAATTTGGTTTTAATATTTTTGAAAACAAAATACCTGGATAAATAGTTGCCTAAATGTAAATTTTCTACGTTATGAATATTGATTTTGTCGTTTTGATCAAAACTTAAGTATAATACTTTGTTATCTTCAGCTATTTTTTTTATTAAATCTATCATATATGGCTGATAATTTTTTTTCTCTGAAAAGAAAGTGTAATCAAAGTTATTTTTTAATAATATTTTGAATAAATGTCTCATACCTTAACTTATTTGTTGATAAATTTTAAACAACTAATAATTTGTAAATATGTATATAAAATATAGTATCACATCATGTGCTCTCAAAATTTCTTAAATTCACTTAATAATTATATTAACGAAAAAAATAAAAAAAATCTTAATACATTAAAAAAAAATTTTAAAAAATTAAAAATAGACGTGCTCAATAAAGACCAAAAATACGTAATTTTAAAAAAATTGGGCAAGAATAAAAAAGATTTGTCTGAAAAAATGCTAGCAATTGGAAAAATCTCAAACTTAGTAGCTCAAAACTACAAGAAAGATTTAATTGTAGAAGTAAAGCCGAAAATTGATTTAATAAATAAAATTGGAAATAGAAAAAAAGTAAAAAAAACATTAAGATATCATCAAACTAATTTAGGTGGATCAATTCATACTGACGGGCCTCAACTTAATACACCTCCTAAATACATTGTAATGGGTTGTGTAAATAATTCTAAAAGAGGTGGTTTATCGATTATTTTAGATAGTAAAAAAATTTATGATACAGTAAGAAAAAATAAAAAATTTAAAAATTTATTATATAAAAAATTTTATTTTGAACGTAGAGGTTTTGCTGGTAAAAAAATTTTATTAAAAAAAATTTTTACTGTAGATAAAAAAAATTTTATTTTTAGATACCTAAGAGATTATATAGATTCTGCTTACAATATTGTAAAAAAAGAAATAAGTCCAAAAAAATTAGAGCTTTTAAACTTTATAGATAATCTAATGTATAATAAAAAATTTCATGTAAAATATAAGCTTTTGAAAGGGGATGTTATAATTTTAAATAATTACAGATTAGCACACGGCAGAACTAATTTTGCCATAAATCAAAAAAATACTCAAAGAAATTTATTAAGAATGTGGCTTCAAAAATAAATTTAAACAAATTTTTTGTAATTATCCTTGCTGCAGGTATGGGAAGAAGACTGGGTAAATCTGGCAAATATTATCCTAAAACATTAATTAAAATTAATGAAGTAACTATTCTTGATAGAATTATTGAATTGCTTAAAAAGTATAAGTATAGGAAATTACATTTCATACTTGGCTTTAAGCACAAAAAAATTCTAGACATCTTAAAATTTAAAAAAATAGAATTTACTTATTCAATTTCAAAAAAATACAAAGAAACTGGTCATGGTTACAGCTGGTTTTTATCTAAAAGAAAATGGCAACAAAGTTGCCTACCAGTTATAGTAATGCATGCTGATATACTATTTTCACATAAATATCTGGAAAATATATTAAATGCTAAATCAAAAAATATAATTGGGTCAAGAAAAATTAATGGAAATAAAAAAATTAATAACATTTATAAAATTTCAACAGACAATAATTTAAAAATTACAAAAATATCAAAAAAAATTAATATAAATAAAGCAACCGCAGAAGTAATTGGAATAAATAAATTTTCACAAAAAACACAATTAGAAATATTTAATTTTTTCCAATCATCATTCAAAAATAAAAAAAATATGAAACTAGGATGGGAAGATCTTTTAAATAAACATATAATTGCCTCAAATACAAATTTATTAATTTTAAAAAATCAGAATTTTAATTGGGTAAATGTGAATAGAAAAAAAGACGTTCAATTAGCAAAAAAATTGAATTTTAAATGAAGGATTTATTTAAAAAGATAATGAAGATTAGTTGTAACATCTTTTTTTTTTAAAGCTATTAACTCTATTATTTCACTAAATATTTCCTCGTCTTTTTTTGTAATTTTTCTATTGATTTTTTTTTGATCAAAACCATTGATTCTATAAACAGAAAAATCTCCTTCACTTTTTGGATGTAGATTTAAAGTAAATTTTAAATCTTTATGATAATAACTTAAATACCATTTGTTAAAAAACTTGCCACGTCTAACAATAGTATATGTATAAAATTGATTATTTAATGTCTCTGAAAGTGGATTAGCATATTTGTAGAGTGAATTTGACTTAATACCAAAGTTATCAAGAATATATCCAGCAATATCAAGTGTAAAAAAATTTCTTTTATCAAATTTTTTTTTTCCATCTAATACTATAAAAGGTACTTTTACTACATATTCATCAAAATGAAAACCATATGACATTTTTCGATCTCTTGTCATGTAACCATGGTCTGAAGTAATTATAAATTCAATATTATTTTTTAACCTTAATTCTTTTGTTTTGATTAAAAAATTATCAAGAACTTCTAACATCTTTTTTGCTGCATAATTTTTTGACTTTACAATATATGGCAAACAATTTTTTTCAAATTCACTGTCAAAAGTCATATCATTTTTTTTCATCAATTTATTAAATCTAAAACATTTATCTTCTTTAGGTAAATTCTGATCAGGATCATAATAATTAAGAAAATAACCTTTGCCACCAAGAGAGTCCCACCTATTATGAAATACTACAAAAAAATTTCTTTCTTTTTGTGTTAGTTTAATCAATTCAGGTAAAAGAAAATTTTCTAAATTATTTTGTTTATTTTTGTTAACTAAAAACTTCTTAAATTTTTTAGAAAATGAACCTTTTAATTTTTTTACAATACTATTACTGGTGGAGTTTATCGGATGATAATCCAATTTTAAAAATTCAGGTATAAATGATAACTTTTCTGTTAAATAATACGATCTTAGTCCTTTGTAATTCTTAATACCAAAATCGGTGCCTTCTGGAACAGCTGCTCTATGATAAGTTAAATACTTAAAATTTACATCAACATCTTGTAAGCTTTTAATTAAATTACTTTCAAAGGACTTAGAAAAATCAATTCTATTTTTTTGAAGAGTTTGATCAAAATTTTTTACTTTTGACTTACCTGAATAAAAAAATTTAAAAAAGTGCGCTGTATGAGGATAAATAGTTCTAAAATTATCATAAATTGTTGCTTGATGTTCTTCATAAAAACTGTATTTATTTTCAGCCTCCTTATTGTAATCAAATAGTAAATCAGCGCTAAGTCCATCAATTTGAAGTAGTACAATATTCTTGTCATATTTTTTTATTGGAGATTTAAAAAAAAAAGTTAAGTAATGATAAATTAAAAAAAAACAAGAAAAAATAAGTATAGATGTAAATATAATATTGGTTCTTTTTAGAATATTTCCTTTTAACTTATAATTTTTAATTTTTCTAATAAAATCTAAATTAAATAATAATTTGAAATCAATTTTTTTTTTTAAAAAAAAATGATAAGCTATAAAAAAAATTCCAACTAGAAATAAAAATGAAAAAATTTTCTCAAAGAATTGATAAATTAATTTTAAAACATATGCTAATTTTTCATTAAACGAAAATATATTTAAATAAATTTTTTTTAACATATTTGTTAGGGATATATTTTGAAAATAAATTGATAAAATATCTATGAAATTCATGATCTTCGAAAAAATATAATTTACAAAATCAATTGAAATATCTAATACAGAATAAAAAAAAATAATAATTAAAAAAATTAACGCAATTTTATCTAAAAAATAATTTTTATTAATAGAAAATATTGGTATTTCAAAAAATAATAATATTAAAGATATAACTGAGACGTATACAAACATAGAATAAAAATCTGTTAAGAAAAATAGTGTGTCTCCAATTAAAAAATGAAATAGAAATACAAAAACTAGGTTAAGAAAAAAAAATGAAGAAAAAGTTCTCATACGATTATTTAATTAGTATAATATTTAAATATTAATTGAAAAATAAATCGATTTAACAATATAAGTTTAATTATTTACATTTGTAATAAGTTTAACTATGTAATTAAAACAAATTATGCATTTTAATAAACTAAAAAAACCTTTTTTTATTGCAGAAATTTCAGGTAATCATCACGGTTCATTAAAAAATGCAAAGAAGTTAATTGATCAAGCAAAGAAATATGGCGCCGATGCAGTTAAACTTCAAACTTACACCCCCGATACTATGACCTTAAGCTCAAAAAAAAAAGATTTTTTAATTAAAGATGGATTGTGGAAAGGTTACGACTTGTGGTCTCTTTTTGATAAAGCCAAAACACCTTACGCTTGGCATAAAGAATTATTTAATTATGCTAAAAAAAAAAAAATTTTGTGCTTCAGTACACCATTTAGTGAAGACGCGGTTGATTTTTTAGAACGTTTAAATTGTCCACTTTATAAAGTTTCATCCTTTGAAATGACAGATATATCTCTCATTAAAAAAATTTCTCAGACAAAAAAACCACTAATTATTTCGACTGGAATGGCGGATATTAATGAGATTGATAATGCTTTTTACTTTGCAAAAAAATTTGGAGCGAAACATATTGTCTTGCTATATTGCGTTAGTAATTATCCGGCAAGGGAAAGCGATTTTAACTTAAATAATATAAAAATTTTAAAAGAAAGATATAAATGTCCAGTGGGGTTTTCAGATCACTCAAATAGTTTAGATTTAGCAGCAGCAGCTGTAGCTGCAGGTGCAGAAATTTTTGAAAAGCATATTTACTTGAAAAATATTAAAAGTGTAGATTGGAAATTTTCATTAAAAGGAATTGAAATAAAAAAATACAAAAATATTTTAGACAAAACATTTAAGCTAATGGGAAAAAAATATTTTTACAGATCTAGTCTTGAAAAAAAAAATAGGATTTTTAGAAGATCAATTTATTCCATTCAAGATATTAAGAAGGGAGAAAAATTTACCAGGAAAAATATTAGAATTGTTAGACCTGGCTATGGAATGCAACCAATATATTATTTTAAAATTTTAAATAAAAAATCACCGGTAAACATAGGTAAAAATACAAAATTGAATAAAAATATTTTACAAAAATTAAAAGTATAATTATTTATTTTATTTTTTTATAATTCTTTCAACCATAAATGCTTCTGCATAGTTTACTCCTACGGATGATCCCCTATAAATTGCTAAATTTTTTACATTATTTAATGATCTCGAATGTGGTTTTTTTTTTATTTCGTTTTCATATTTTTTAATTGCATTAATTTTTTTTTGAAAAGATTTTGTTATATCAACAAAAAAATTTGGTTGAAAAGGACTGTTATTATTTAAAGACCAATCTGTACTTGAAAGAACTTCGAACAATAATATCTTTTCTATAGTAGAGTTTGGTAAAGGTCTACAAGCAGTCATTACTGCTTCGTAAGTTATTTTATGGTCTATGTTAAGATCATTTTTGAAATGAGTATAAACTATACATGGATTACATTTATTGATTATTTTTTCTACTTCTTTAACAATTTTTAAAAGTGGGACTGTATCCAATTGATTATCTGGAAAATTCAAAAAATATATATTTTGCTCTTTTATATTTAATGTTTTTAGAGAACTTAAACAATTTATTTTTCTCTTGTTTACATTTCTTTTGTTATTGTTCGAGTGTCTTGAAGAAACACCGTCTGTCATGAAAACCACAAAAATATTATCTTTATTTAATGAATGTAAAGCTAATGAACCTGAACAACCTAAGGCTTCATCATCTGGATGGGCTGCAAATACTACAATATTATTTTTCATACTTAATTTTAGTATAACAAAGTAACTCATTTTTGTTTTTTTTTATATTCTTAAATTCAAAAATAAAATTAGACTTTTTAAAAAAAGCGTTTGGATATGTTGGGGCATCTACCATTCTAATATAATCATATAATTTATTTAACGTCTTAATTTTTTTGAAATTCAAAAAATTATCTTTTCTTGAAAGCCTTTTAAAAATTATTTTAGCTTGTTTTTGTTTTTTAGGATTAATTTTTTTAGATTGAAACTTTATAATCATCTGTAAGGTAATTTTGGTTGCATTTTGAAATATATTTTTTGCACTTCCAGACAAATTTAATGGAAACTTAAAATATATTGGTCCAGAGTCTATCTTATTTGTCATTTTATATGCTGTAATTTTAGTTTTTTTTTTTCCAGCTAAAATTAAATTTTGAAGAGGACTTCCTCCTTTTCCATAAGGCAAATCTGTCATATGAAAGCCTATACAGTTATATTTTTTTATTATGTAATCAGGAACCAAATTGGACCAATGAATAAAAAATATATTTTCAATTTTTTTGTTTAGTAGTTTTTTATTTTCTAGCTCAGATAATTTTGATATTATTTGCCAATTACCCTTAAGTTTGCTAAGATTTTTTTTAAAAAATATTAAATTCCAAGGTTTAATTGTAACAATTAAATTAAATTTTTTCATTAAATAAAATTTTTGATGGAGTTCCACCAATTACAACTTTTTTTTTAATAATTTTTGTGTTCACTATACTGTGTGGAATTATTCTACAGCCTTCATTTATATATGAATTTTCCAAAATTGTACTTCCATTGGATATATAGTTATTTTTTCTAATTTTTGAATGAGCTCCAATAAAAACGTCTTTTCCTATAAAGCAATTTTCTTCAATTGAAACCTTAGATGCAATGCAAGAATTTGGCATAAAATTACTAAAGTTTCCAATCTTTGATCCACTAAAAATGCAAGAGTTGGGATAAATAGATACTCCAAAACCTATCTTTGTATTATCTCCAATTAAACAACTAGGGTGAATTAGATTTATAAAATTTGATGATTTAATTTTTAAAATTTTAATTAATTTTGATCTTATAAATCTGTTATCTTTATCAAAAATATTCAAAAAAAATTTTCTTTTTTAAAAAATTTGTACTCAGATATTTTACCGATTACTTTTATTCCATTGATTTTTTTAGAATTTTTATTGTCATCTAAGATTCCTATAATTTTAACGATGTTATTTTGTTTAATTTTATTAATATCTCTAATCAAATCTATTATTTCAGAGCACGAAAAACCTCCGCCAATAAGTATAAGTGGTATTTCTTTCATAATAACGATGACAGCAAGAAGTTAATTCTGTTATTTTAAATAACAGAATATATAATTATAGACAATTTTAAACTAAAATTTATTGTTTTTATTAATTAAACAATTTAATTTCTAATTAAATAAATTAAATTTATCACTAAAATTATTATGATAACACTAAGAGAGAAAAAAGTAGCTATAAATTCACTGATGACAAAAGGTTATTATATTTTTAGATCAGTATTTAATAACGCTAAGATTAATAAATACTCTAAAATTTTATCATGTCAAAAAAGTAGATATCAAGGTGGATTTTTCAAAAATTTTATCTCTAAAAAAACTAAAGTAATTTTAAATTTACAAATGAAAGACAAGGTATTTTTGGAGCTTATTGATAATAGATTAATGAACTCAATTAATACTTATTTTTTAAATGATGAAAATTATAAATCAATAAATTTAAAGATGCCAAATTATGTTCTCAATCAATTTGCAGCCAGATCAAGTGGTAAAGAGCCATGTGTTATACACATGGATGACCCATGTCCAAATTCGACTTCACAAATTAATTACTTACAATGGGCGATACCTATGACTGACACAAATGCAAACAATGGCTGTACAACAATTTTAGAAAAATCTCATCTTTTTGGCTTAAACAAAGTTGGAAAATATTCAAAAAAATTTAAGGATATTAACCTTAAAAAAGGAGATATAGCCGTCTGGGATGGAAGAATTTGGCATGGAGCAAAAAAAAATCTTTCTAATAAAGACAGATGGATAATTATTGTAACTTTTACAAAATGGTTTTTTAAACCTCAATATGATATAGCGAGAAGCTTTCCAAAAAAGTTTTATAAAAATTTAAATAAGAATAAGAAAATTATATTAGGTTTTGCTTCTATTCCTAAATCGAGTGAAAAAATGGGCGTTTATAAAAGAGGAGACTTAAAATCTGCAAATCTTTTTATTAAAACAAAAAAATTTTAAATAATTTTATTTGGAAATAAATTTTTCTAAATCTTTTATCTTAAAAGTTTGATTAGTTTTTTGATATTTTTTAAAATTAAATTTGTAGTTTTTTTCTAAAGCTGTTATTAAGCCTAACAACTCAAGAGAATCAATTATCCCATCTTTTATTAAATCACTGTTCATTTCTAAACTAGTTTTTTTTAATCTAGGAAACAGATTTTTAATCACCAAAATTACTTTTCTTTTACTCTTACCCTTCATAAAAAGATTTTCGTAGTCCTTCTAAAATAATACCTTTTCTATTAATTTTGCCATTTTTATTATAATTAAATCTTTTGAACAAGATTATGTCTTTGGGTAACATATAGTTGGGTAGTCTTTTATTAAGCCAATTAAATATAATATTATTTTTTTTTAGATTTGTTTCTGCACATATTATTATATTTTCTTGGGAATTTTTTAATCTAGTAAAAACTAAAGCATTTGATATTTTTTTATGCTTTCTTAAAACTTTTTCTATATCTAATAGTTCAACTCTATGACCTTTTATTTTTATTAATTTATCTTTCCTTCCTTTTATAAAATACAAACCTTTCTTTTTTATATAAAGATCGCCTGTTTTATAGTAATTAATTTTATTATATTTAAAAAATTTATTGGAATTACCATTGTTTAAATATCCATTTACAACATTTTTTCCTCCCAAAATTAATTCCTTTTTATTTAAAAATATTTTTACAAAATTATAAGGTCTACCTATTGGAAGAACACCAATATTTTTAATGATTCTATTATCACTTTTTTTATATTTGTAATAAAATACCCATGGAGACAACTCGGTGCTACCATAACAATTAAAAATTGATTTAGGTAAAAATATTTTTTTTGCCATACCTAATACTCGCTCATAAAAAGTTTCACCACAAAGAATTAAAATTTTAATTTTAAAAAATTTTTTAGCATTTATTGTTACATCAATTAAATTCAATAAAGATGGGACTGTGATTAATACATTTACTTTATTTTTTTTTAAAAAATTAAAAGGGTAAAGTTTATCATGTGAAGTTATAGCAGGAACTATTGTGGATTTTAAAAAAATGCATGGCAAAATTATATTGAGAGAGATTACAAAAGAGTAGTCATGAAGATCCCCAAATTTATAAATTTCTGATTTATTATATAGTTCTTTAATTTGCCCAGATAAAGAGGTTAAAAAATTGATTTTACTTATAGGAACTCCCTTAGGTTCTCCAGTTGAACCTGAAGTAAAAAAAATCATTGCTAAACCATTTTGATAATTTTTGTAATCATTAAAATCAAATATTTTTTTTATATTTTTATTTTTTAGTTTTGAATAAAAATTCTCAATATTTATTATTTTTGTACCATTAATTTTTATTTTAAGGCTTTTTAATTTTAAATAATTGGTCTGATCAACAAAAATAAGTTTGGGCTTAATTTTTTTAATTATTTTTAAGTTTCTATCTATAGGGTTATTATCACTAAGAGGTATCCAAACATTATTAGAAAGTATTATTGATATGATTGTCGAGTAACCTAGAAAAGACTTATTAAATAAAGTACAAATTTTTACTTGATCTCCTAAATTATTTTTTTTTGAATAGTAATCAAATTTAATATAATTATTCTTTAAGTCTTGGTATGTATACTTTTTATTAAAATGTTGATAAAAAATATTTTTCGACTCTAAATTTTTAAGCACTTGGTTATAAAATTTGTCGATCAATTTAGTACTTTTTATTTCCAAAAGCTCCTGTTGAATTCATAGATTTTTTAAATTGTTTTAATGCATTATTATCAAAATCTTTTTTTGGCCTTTCTTCGTCAATAAAATAATTATTTTTTTTTCCATGAATATGCATAGCTCTGTCTTTTTTCTCCTCAGAATGTTTAGTATTAGAACTTATATATCTTAAGGCATAACCAATTCTGTAATTATTAGATTTATTAATTCCACTTCCATGAACAGTATTCACATGATGAATTGAGTATTCACCTCGATTTAATTCTACAATTTCAGATTTATTTTTTTTTAAAAAGTCTTTTAAATCTTGTTTATAAGATAACAAGTCGTTGTCATTTGTAGTTTTTTCTCCCTTTAAATAACTTGCTCTAGGATTTTTTACATCTAGTTTGTTAATTATTCCTAGTTTATGTGACTTAGGAAATAATTCTAATGCGCCTGAGTTTTGATTGCTTTCTGTTAATGCTATCCATACAGTTACTACTTTTTCTGTAGTTAATTGCCAGTAAGGATTATCTTGATGATAACTAACAATTTTACCTTCTCCAGGACCTTTACAAAAAAAAGCTGATGACCACAAATAAATATTTTCTCCAATCACTTTTTTTACGTTTTTTAATATATCTTCATCATGTGAAATTTGGTCAAAAAAGGTTGAAAGCAAATGTGGTTTTAGACTTTGTTTTTTTCCCAAATATTTAATAGCCATCTCTTGAAATAAAAAATAGTTTTTTTCCAACTCAACAGAAATTAAGTTATTTTTTAAAGAGAACGGCCAAGCAACTCCTTGGTTATGAAAGTCAGCTAATTTGTATTTCATTAAATTGTTTTAACTTAATTATTATAAAAATTAAATGATGAATGTGACAACGTGTGTTGTTTTTTTATTGAAATAAAAAATAGATTTGACTTAAAAAAATTATTTGAATATTAAGTTACTTTAAACCATGGAAAAGGGAATATTTTCAATACCAATTTATAAACAAAGTGTTGACTTTAATAATGTGCTTCATGAAGTCAAAGACTATACTTGTGATGCAGACAAATTTGGCATTAATGAAGCTTTTTTTGGAGAACATTTAACAGATAAACATGAGAAGATATCCTCTAGTTTGATGATGGTTTCAGCATTATCACAAATAACATCAAAAATTAAATTAGGGACACTTACAACTAATTTAAATTTTTATAATCCATCTGTACTTGCAGGTCTAATTGCTATGGTTGATAACCTATCAGAAGGTAGGCTAATTCTTGGTATTGGTTCTGGTGCCAACCAAACCGATTTGGAAGCAATAAATTCTTTAGAAGCAGAAAATTATAAAATCATGTTGGAAAGTCATAAGATAATTATGGAATTATTAGAAAGAAAAGATTTAGTAGAAATTAAGTCTGAAAACTTTTATGTCTCAACAAAAAAAAGTGGTAATAAATATTTAGGATTAGGTTTTTTTAATAGTTTATATCAAAATAGACAAAATTTAGAAATTATTATGCCTGCGCTAAACCAAGGATCATATAATGTAGAGGTCTGCTCAAAAAATTGTTGGTCAATTATAATATCAAATTTTTGTTCTGAAGAAATAATTGAAGATCATATTAATAGATATTTAAAATATTCACCTTTAGATAGAAAATCTGCGTTAAAAAAAATTCGATTAGCTAAATATCTTCATATATTAGAGAATAAGAATGATCAAAAAAAATATGCGTACAAAGAAAATTCACCTTACCTAGAAAGTATAAATTTTTTATATAATAAATTAAAAACATATAAAAAAGATAAAGTTTTTGGTTCAAATGTTAACAATTTGAAAGATGCGGTAGATAATATTCTTGTAACTGGAACTCCAGATAAAATTAAAGATTACATTGATCACATAAAAAATAAGTTTGGAGATATTAAATCTATAGTGTTTGTTACTGTTCCAAAATCTAATTTATCTGAGTACGATAATTCTTTGAAATTATTTGCTAGTGATGTCGAAGCTTAATTCAGAAATATATATTAGTTCTGAAGTTTCAAAAAAAGTTCTTAATTCTATTATCTTGAAGAAAAAAGTTAATTTAAAAAAATTAAAGATAGAACATTTAAAAAATAAAATAGATAAATTAAATAAAGATTATTTATTTATAAAGAAAAAATCAACTAATTTGGAATTAAATTATAAATATTTTCTTTTTTGGGAAATAATTAAAAATAAATATGATAAAGACATTATTACACTTAAAAAAAGAAAACAAAAAAATAATAAAAAAGTAAACATTATATTTTCGAAACTAAATCAATCTCTTGGATATAACCCTTCACTTTTAACTATCTTAATTTTTGACAAGGAAATTAAAAATGTTGTCACGTATGATAATTTTTTTAATGAATTAGAAAAATATGCAGATTTTGAAAAAATAAGCTCAAAAAAGAAAATTTTATTTATTAACAAAATTAAAAAAGGAAAGATTCATTTAATCACACCTTTGTGCCCAGATTATGAACATGTTAAAATTGCAATGGGTTTATATAAATATACTTTTAATAAATTAAACGATGGTATTGGTTTAATCGGTAAAAGACTTATAAATATAATTGAAAAGGTACACAGTATATTAAATAAGTACGATATAAAATTTGATCACATTCTTTATTACGGAGATTTTGAGGCCTATTCTCAAGACATTCTCTCTAGGACTAAGGAAAATGAAATCTCATTTATTAATAAAATAAAAAAAAGTGCAAAAAAAATGAAAGTTGCGTGTCCATCAAATCTAAACGTAAGACTTTTAGTTAAAAGTTTAAGTACTAAAAAAAGATTTCTATTAAGATGCAAAAATAACGAAATAAAAATAAGACAAGAAATAAAAAAAAATATTAGCTTTAAAAAGATTATCTCAGAGATATCAGACTCTAGGGCATCACTTTATTCTTCTTGGTATCCTAACGCAAAAGAAACTCACTATCAAAATTTAGTTATAAAGCAAGGCGCTGAATACACAACAATGGGAGAATTATTTATTGAGAATTATGATAATCCTGTGGTGTTAGGACTAGATCATTCTAAAATGGGTTTGTTTTACGGCATTTTTAATGAATTAATATCTATTTATGGTAGACCAAAATATGTCTAATCAAATTTCTTATTTGCAAAAAAGATATAATAAATTAGGGACAATTCTTATTAAAAAGAATTCAAGTAATAACCCTATAAGTAATACTGATTTTAAGAAACTTGATAAATATTGCTCTAAAGTCAAAAAAGAATTTATAAAAATTGGTGATGCAGGAGAGGAAAATCATCTTTTAGTGGGGAGATTTATGACTGATATTAAAAAACCCCAACTCATAAAAAACGCTTATTCAAAAAAAGTTCTAAATATATTAAGTCAAGAAAAGTATATTTCTCTTTTTAAAAAAATTCTTAAAATCAAAAGTAATAAAAAAATTTTTTTAAGGAGAATTCAGTTTAATCAAATAGATAAAGGATGCTTTGTGGGTTATCATTTGGACAAAGATAGTAATCCTGATTACATAGCTGCAGGTGTTATTCAATTAGGAAAAAAATTTTTAGGAGGAAAATATAGGGTTTACCAAAATAAAAAAAAATTTGTTGACTATACTCCAACAACACAAAGTTTAATTCTTAGCGATTGTAATTTTCCTCATGAGGTTACTAAAGTGACCAAAGGTAGAAGAAAATCTCTAGTTTTTTTTATTTCAAATCATTTTAAAAAAAATAAAAGAAAAAGTAACTAATGAATTTTTCAGAATTAAAAGGTAATATTTTTTTTGATGGAAAATTTATAGCAAACAAAGATGCGAAAATACATGTTTTAAACCATTCTCTACATTTTGCTACATCAGTTTTTGAAGGTATAGCGGTGTATAACTTTAAACCACTTTTTTTACAGGATCATTACGAGAGACTAGTTAAATCATCAAAGCTTATGGAATTAAAATTTAATTTAAGTAAAAAAAAATTTGAAAATATTTGTTATACCCTTATTAAAACAAACAATATTGACTTAGGATATATAAGACCAATTATTTTTAGATCATCACATTCTATGTCTCCTGATACAAGTTTATGTAGATCATTGATTGCAATTGCTGCTTGGAAATGGGGAAAATTATTTAATAAAAAAGGTATATCCCTCATTGTTTCTAAATACCCAAAATTAAATAAAAAAATATTTCCAATTGAGGCAAAATCATCTGGCTCTTATCAATCCTCTGTAATTTCAAAAATTGTGGCAAAAAGAAAAGGATTTGATGATTGCTTAATGCTAGATATAAATAAAAATATTGCTGAAACAACTGCCTGCAATATTTTTTGGATAAAGAAAAACATGATCTATACCCCTAAAGAATCTGCAATTTTAAACGGAATTACCAGAAAAGCTATATTTGAAATATGCAAAAAAGAAAAAATTAAAATTATGATCGGCGACTATAAACTTAATCATATTTTATCAGCCAAATGTGTTTTTGCATCAGGAACTGCTGCTGAGATACAACTAATTTCTAAAATTAATAAAAAAAAATATTCTCTTAAGTCTGAAATTACTGATAAATTGATTAGTAAATATTCCAAATTAAAAAAAGTTTGCCCGTCGTCTGTTAGACAAATAAAAAAAATTATTTAAATAAAAATCATGAAAAAATTTCTTAATTTAGAATTTTAATATTAGTAATTTGATTACGTGAAATCAATTTTTATAGCATTATTTTTTTTTAAGTAATTCTTACCTATTCTAGATCTATCAATTAATTTGTTAAAGAGACTAAAATTTTCAATTACTAATTTTAGTATACATCTAGAACCAGTGCTAATTTTATTATGAGAATGTAAACCATGAGTATCAAATAATGCGACATCACCTTTTTTTCCAAAAAATTTAGTCATTTCATTTTTATTCAAATTTTCAAATCTGGTAGCCTGGTAGTTGCTCCATCTTTTAAATTTTTTATTTGATCCGATAAGATAATATAAAGGATGTGAATTTTCTTCAGAATCTTTAATGTAAATAAAGATCTTAATTCTTCTTCCTCTTTGATCGTGATGTGGTTGATAAGATCCATCAGTAGACGTTTGCTTACCGTGCATTACTGCATCATACTCTGTACAATAAAGATTTGAACCAAGATAGCTTTTTAGCTTCGTATTGATAACTTCTGAAAGCTTAGTTAATAGTTCTCTTGCCTCTGTATCAGATAATTTTGTTCTTTTATTAGCAAAGTCAAGATTATCAAAAGAAAAATATTTTGAAAATTTGTCCATGTAAGAACTTTCGAGATAATTTTTTTTAATTAATAAACCTTTTTTGAATAAATCATTATCTTCCGTAGAGACAAAAAAATCTCTTAAAAAATAAAAGTATTGATTTATGGTGTTGATTGAAGATTTTGTGATGAACTCTTTAAGGAGTGTTTTGATATTTCGTTTGAATAAGAATAAGAAACTACTTGGTTGGTTTTTATTTTTATAATCCATACAATTAAAGATTATTAATTTTAGGCAAATATTAAAGATAATAAAAAATCATTAATAAACTAATCCTACAAAATTTTAAAAAAATTTTTTTCAGTGCATAAATCAAGCCAATTGAGCTATTAGTACTGGTCAGCTGCACGCATTACTGCGCTTCCACACCCAGCCTATCA
>MDTG01141995.1_pt1 | contig 18781 bp, 13 predicted proteins | sample 811421 | NCBI WGS metagenome assembly MDTG01 (sample SAMN05326645, study PRJNA326480) | marine metagenome | isolation source: seawater | place: Pacific Ocean: South East | collected 2011
AAAAACGAAAATGAAAAAAATTAGAAATTATATCCTAGAAATTATTTATATTTTCTGGCTCAAACTTCTAAAAAAATATCCTTGGTCAAAAGAAATGAATTTGAAAGATTTTTTTTCACAAAAAATTAATTTTAATTACATTTCAAACAAACTTGGGTTCATTTTTAAATTTAAGAGAAAAATAGGAACATTTCACATTGATGGAACTTTAGTAAATAGTGAGCTTTGTCAACTTGGAAAAAATCATTCAACTGACAAATCGCCCTTTAATGAGTCCCTTCACCGGCACCCCTATACACCAATATATAGCTTGCTCTTTAGTAGCTTAAAAAATAAAAAGATTAATTTTGCTGAAATTGGTATTTTAAATAACTCATCCATTAGGATGTGGAGAGATTTTTTCCCATATGCTTATATTTTTGGATTTGATTATGATGATTCTCTAATTTTAAATGCAAAAAAGGATAAATTAAAAAAAGTTTTTTATAAAAAGATTAATGTAAAGAAATCCAATTCGATTACAAAAGCATTTAAAAGTTGTAAAAAGAAATTTGATGTGATTGTAGATGACAGTAGCCATAATTTTTATGATCAAATAAGAATTATTAAAGAAACTACAAAATACCTTAAGCCAGGGGGGGTTTTGGTTATTGAGGACATACCTAAGGAAAACCAATTATACTCAGAGGAAAATTTCAACAAACACTTAAAAAAACAATTTCAGTATTTTGATTTTTTCAACTTCATTGATTGTGATCATATTAACAAATTTTCTAAAGGCTGGAATAATGACAAACTTTTAATAATGGTAAAAAACAACCAAATAGTTAAAAAATAAAATTCACATTTCATTTTTATGCATTAAGTTAATATATATATTAATTTTTTTTACTGGGGGGTAAAAATGAATAACACTAATGAATGTGGTTGTGGTAGATCACCTACTGGAAAATGTGTTGGATGGCATGATTTATCTGAGGATGAATATAAGGAAAAGTTAGCAGCTTACCAAGCTAAGAAATCATCAAAAAAGTGATTTTTCCTGACTTTATGACAACCAAAGCCTTTCAATTATCTATACATAATGTATTTGAAAAAAAAAAAAAAGGGGTTACATTATAAGTAATTTAATTGAAAGGAAATTATATGAAAAAATTATTTTTATTTATTGCCTTGTTTACCTTCACTAGCATGGCTAATGCTGCTGATCTTAGCATAGATATGCTGAATAAACGAGATGACGGCAAAAGAATGGTTTACAGCCTCGAACTTGCAAAGATTGATGCTGGAAAATCAATTAAGTGGGTTGCAAAAGACAAAGGTCACAATGTTGAAATGATTAAGGGACCTGATGGAGCTACCCTCCCTAAAAAAAGTAAACTTAGCGAAGATGTTACTATTAAATTTGATACACCAGGAATATATTTATACAAGTGTACCCCTCATGTTGGTATGGGAATGATTGGGATCGTCGTTGTAGGTGGCGATACTTCAAATAAAGAAGCAATCTCCAAAGTTAAACTAGCTGGTAAATCAAAGAAAAAAAGAAAAGCTCTTTTGTCTGAAATTTAGAAATTTCCTTTCAAATCAATGGACTTGTCATTATTAGTAAGTTCATCAAATAAAACCTTCATCCATAAAACTGAAGGTTTTATTTCCCAGTGCTTTTTTTATGTTCAACTTAACTTAGTTAAACAATTGTTTGATTCATATACAAAAAGCATAATTCTTTTTTGTTTCTTCTCGATATTTACTTTTAAATACTCATTTGCAGAAAATGAATTCAGTAATTATACAAAATACAAAACTACTCAGTCAAAATTCAAGCTTTCCAAGGTTTCAAAAGATCTAGATTTTCCCTGGGGAATCACATTTATTGATGATGAACATCTTTTGATTACAGAGAAAGGAGGAAGAATTTTAAAAATCCATAAATCAACTGGTAAACAAGAAGAAATTGAACATAAGATTCAGAGTATTTCCTATAATCAGGGAGGGTTACTTGATGTTTATAGAAATAAAGATGACGGTTATATATATTTTACATATAGCCACAAAAGTAGTCAGAAATCATCTGAATCTCTAAAAAGAGCTATTGCGGCTAGCACTGGAATTGTTAGAGGAAAACTTGAAAATAATACAATTAAGGATCTTCAGGTTCTACTATTAGCAAAACCAAAATCCTATATTCATAAACATTTTGGTTCAAGAATTGTTATAAAAAAAAAACATCTTTTTGCAAGTTTTGGTGAGCGTGATGAGGGAATGATTGCTCAAGATCCATCAAAACATCCTGGGAGCATAATTAGAATTCATACAGATGGGTCAATACCCATGGATAATCCAACTTTTTCGGGTTATTCAAAGTGGCTCCCAGAAATTTATCAAATAGGTGTTAGAAATCCCCAAGGAATGACGATTTCTCCTCACGATGGTGAAATATATATGTCTCAACACGGTCCCAGAGGGGGAGATAATATTGGAATTGTAAGTCACGCTGGAAATTTTGGATGGAAAGATATTGCCTGGGGAGGTAAAGAATATTCTGGACTCAGTATTGGTTCTTCACCCTTCAAAGATATCTACAATAAGCCTTTAAAAACTTGGGTTCCTTCTATTGGTATTGGTAATTTGACCTTTTACAATGGTAAGACTTTTCCCGAATGGAATGGAGATTTAATTATAACAGCTTCAAAAACAAAAATGTTGATTAGATTAGACTTCGAAGAAAACAAAATAGTTGATGAAGAAATAATCCTTAAAGATAAGATAGGAAGGATAAGAGATCTGGAAATTGACAAAAAAGGTGATATTTACCTAATTGTTGATCAGAAAAATTCTGCACTTTGGAAGCTAACCAGAGAATAAGTTACATTGATTTTCAATAAGGTAATGAAGTGGATCCCATCAAAAACTTGTCTACTGCATGAGCAACTTGCCTGCCTTCTCTAATAGCCCAGACTACCAATGATTGACCTCTTCTCATATCTCCTGAAACAAAAACCTTATCTAAATTTGTTTTATAGTCTTTATCATTTGCTTTAACATTTCCTCTATCATCTAAATCTATTTTTGTACTTTTTAAAAAATCATCTTTTTTAGGATGAAGGAAACCCATAGCTAGTAAAACCAAATCAGCTTTTAATATTATTTCAGAATCTTTTCCTTTAAGTTCTTTAATCTCATATTTTCCATTATCATTTTTTTCCCATTCTATTTTTTTTAATACGACTGACTGTACATTTTTTCCATCACCATCAAATGATTTAGTAGATACACTCCAGTTTCTATTCACACCCTCTTCGTGAGAAGATGAAGTCCTTAGTTTTAGTGGCCAATTTGGCCAAGTGAGAAGTTTATTTTCTTTTTCTGGGGGCTTTTCTAGTATTTCCAACTGTGTTACTGATTTGGCTCCTTGTCTATTTGAAGTACCTATACAGTCTGATCCAGTATCTCCACCACCTATAACCACAACATCTTTGTTTTTTGCAGAAATCATTTCTTTGTCATTAATTTTATCACCTTCACAAATTTTATTTTGTTTTGTTAAGAAATCCATGGCAAAGTGAACTCCATCAAGCCCTCTTCCTGGAATCTGAAGATCTCTCGGCTCCTCAGAACCACAAGCTAATATCACGGCTTCATATTTACTTGTGAGTTCGTCGATAGTTAAACTAGAACCAATTTTTACATTACATTGGAACTCAACACCCTCTAATTGCATTTGTTCGATTCTTTTGTCAATGTAATGTTTCTCCATTTTAAAATTAGGGATTCCATATCTTAATAATCCACCAATTCTATCATTCTTTTCAAAAACCATAACCTTGTGCCCAGCTCTTGCAAGTTGTTGTGCAGATGCCAAACCGGCTGGTCCAGATCCAACAATAGCTACTTTTTTATTAGTTTTATTTTTATTGATTTCAGGAATCACCCATCCTTTATCATATCCTTTATCAATTATCGATCTTTCAATGCTTTTTATATTTACCGGACTGTCTTCGATATTTAATGTACAGGATGCTTCGCAGGGAGCTGGACAAATTCTGCCAGTAAATTCAGGAAAATTATTTGTAGAGTGTAAAGTTTTTAATGCATTTTTCCAATCTTTCTCGTATACCAACCCGTTCCAATCTGGAATAATATTATTTACAGGACAAGAGTTGTGGCAATAAGGTATCCCACAATCCATACACCTAGAGGCTTGCTGATTAAGGATTTCATCTGTAAATGGAATTATAAATTCATCAAAGTTTCTGACCCTGACTTTAGGGTTAATTGATTTATTCTCAACTCTATCAAATTCAAGAAATCCTGTTACTTTTGCCATATGTCTGATCCTTTAGATTCAATTTCTTCAATTTTAGATTTTTGTATGGCATTTTTAAAGTCAATTGGCAAAACTTTTACAAAATTAGATATTTCTTTTTCAAATTCCTCCAAGATTTTTTTAGCTTTTGGAGAGTTAGTATAACTTAAATGTTTCTCTAACATTTCCTTAATTCTGGTTTTATCATTTTCTAGAAATGAATATTTATCAAAAATATCAATTTTCTTTTTTTTTGATGACTCCCGGAGTGATGTGATGTCAACCATTGCCGTATTACACTTATTTTCAAAATTTTTATTTTCATCATAGATGTAGGCAATGCCACCACTCATACCTGCGCCAAAATTGACTCCTGTATCTCCTAAAACCATTACAACGCCACCTGTCATATATTCACAGCAATGATCACCTGTTCCCTCAACAACCGCAATTGCGCCAGAATTTCTGACTGCAAATCTTTCACCAGCTACACCAGAGAAATAACATTCGCCAGCTATTGCACCATATAAGACAGTATTTCCAATAATGATATTTTCATCTGGAATAAGCTTAGATTCATTAAATGGTTTAATAATTATTCTTCCTCCAGAGAGACCCTTTCCAACATAATCGTTAGCCTCACCATTTAAATTCAAAGTTACCCCTTTTGAGAGAAAGGTTCCAAAACTTTGTCCCGCTGTTCCGGAAAGATTAATAACTATAGAATCTTCATTAAGACCTTTATGACCAAAACGACTTGCTATTTCTCCTGACAACATAGCCCCAAAACTTCTATCTGTGTTTTTTATTTTCCTATTTAATTGAATACTTGGAATTTCACCATCTAATACTTTTTTCGATTGTTTAATTACCTTTTGGTCTAATAACATAACCAAATTATGGTTTTGCTGCGATGAATTATAAATTTCTTCTTTTGATGACGATTCAGGTTTCCATAAAATTTTGGACAAATCAATATCTTTTGCCTTCCAGTGATTTATCACCTCTTGTTTACACAAAAAATCTGATCGGCCGATGAGATCTTTGAACTTGCAAATTCCTAAATCTGCCATAATTTCTCTAACTTCCTCTGCAACTAAAAAAAAGAAATTAATGACATTTTCTGGGGTACCTAAAAATCTCTTTCTTAATACCTCATTTTGCGTAGCAATGCCTACTGGGCAGGTATTTAAATGACATTTTCTCATCATGATGCAACCAATTGAAACCAAGGGAGCTGTTGAAAAACCAAATTCATCAGCTCCTAATAAAGCTCCTATTACTACATCCCTTCCAGTTTTTAAACCTCCATCAACTTGAAGAGAAATTCTATCTCTTAATTTATTTAGCACCAGAGTTTGGTGCGTCTCAGCCAACCCCAACTCCCAAGGAGTTCCTGCATTCTTAATAGATGTAAGAGGTGAGGCTCCCGTTCCGCCATCGTAGCCAGAAATAGTTATATGATCAGCTTTACATTTGGTTACGCCTGCTGCCACTACCCCAACACCAAATTCTGAAACTAATTTTACACTAATTCTTGCTTTAGAATTAACATTTTTCAAATCGTAGATTAATTGAGCTAAATCTTCAATGGAATAAATATCATGGTGCGGGGGAGGTGAAATCAATCCAACTCCTGGGGTAGAGTGCCTCACTTCTGCAATTTTTCTGTCAACTTTGTGACCTGGCAATTGTCCGCCTTCACCTGGTTTTGCACCTTGAGCAATTTTAATTTGGATATCATTAGCATTGACCAAATATTCCGTAGTAACTCCAAATCTTCCAGATGCAACTTGTTTTATTGCGCTTCGCATTGAATCACCATTTTTAAGTGGCAAAAACCTCTCAGATTCTTCTCCTCCCTCTCCAGTATTAGACTTTCCTCCAATCCTATTCATTGCTACAGCCAGTGTTGTATGAGCTTCTCTTGATATTGATCCAAACGACATGGCACCTGTAGAAAATCTTCTTACAATTTCCTCACTTGATTCTACTTTTTCTATTGGAATTTTTTTATTTTTATTAAAACTGAAAAGACTCCTTATAGTCAGCATTGATTTATTGTGATCATTTATCTGATCTGAAAATTCTTTAAATGACTCTTTAGAGTTAATTCTCACAGCATGTTGAAGGTCTGAGACTGTAGTGGGTGACCATGCATGCTTTTCACCGTTAATTCTAAATGCATACTCACCTCCATCCGCAAGTTTATACTCACTTTCATCCAATAGTTTTATTTTATTATACCTACTGAGAGTTTCCGTCTGGATCTGATCCAAGGTTATTCCTCCTATTAGCGTAGCGGTGCCACAAAAATATGAATCAACCACTTCTTCTGCAATACCTATTGCATCAAATATTTGAGCACCACAATATGATTTAAGTGTTGATATACCCATTTTTGACATTATCTTCAGTATTGCTTTGCTCGATGCTTTAACAAAATTGTTTTTGGCATCTTTTCGATCTTTTTTCTTTGTTATGCTTTCAATTATCTCGAATGCCAGATAGGGATTTATTGCCTCTATACCATATCCAAATAGCACTGAAAAATGATGAAGTTCTCTCGCCTCCGCTGTTTGCATTATGAGACTAGCTTTCATTCTTAAACCTTCTTTAATTAAGAAGTGATGAACCGCTCCAGCTGCCAGGAGAGCTGGAATTGGTGCATATGAATCTGATATTGCTTTATCAGATAGAATGATCAGGTTATTTCCAGCATTAATCTTTGACTTAACATCCTCACAAATTTCTTCTAATGCAGTCTTAAGTTCATCAGTTTTATCTGTATTTTTAAATACAATATTTACAACTGTTGATTTTAGCTTTCCTCCAGTAGATTTTGATATTTTTAGAATTGATTCTATCTCTTCATTGGTAATTATGGGTTGGTCTAACTCAAGTCTGAAGCTTTTATTATCTTTTGGTTTATTAAAAATATTGGGTTTCGAGCCAAGTGTCATCTTAAGCGACATAACCAGCTCTTCCCTTATGGGGTCAATTGGAGGGTTTGTAACTTGGGCAAAACATTGTTTGAAATACGAATATAATAATTTTGATTCTTCACATAATAATGAAATAGGGGTATCCGTCCCCATTGATCCAATTGGTTCCATTCCAGACTTCACAATTGGCTCAAGAAAAAAATTAATATCTTCTTTGGTATAACCAAAACCAATTTGGTATTTTTTAATTTCATAATCTGTCAACTTTGCAGATTGATTTTTGATCGATAAATCTGAAAGAAAAACCTGATTTTTCCTCAAATGTGATTCAAAATTATACTTTTTAGAGTATTTTTCTTTTATCTCTTCATTATGAATTATTCTATTCTCTTCTAAATCAATTAGAAATATTTTACCTGGCTCTAGCCTCCATCTTTTTTTTACCTTTGAAGGGTCTACTGGAATTACTCCCATCTCTGAGGTTAGCAATACCATACCATCCTCCGTGATTAGATATCTTGAGGGTCGAAGTCCATTTCTATCCAATATACCCCCAATCTTTTTTCCATCAGTAAAACACATCGCTGCAGGTCCATCCCAAGGTTCTATAAAATTTGAGTGATAATTGAAAAATGCATTTAATTCCTTAGCTTGACGTTTATTTTTTTCCCAAGCTTCAGGGATAAGCATCATCATTGCCTCTTCAATTTCATAACCTCCAATCATCAAATACTCAAGTGCGTTGTCAAATGCCGCTGAATCAGAAATACCTTCAGAAATTAGAGGGTTTAAAGCCTTGATATCTTGAGAAAATTCATCAGAATCTGATATACTTGCTCGAGCATTCATCCAGTTTACATTACCTCTCAAAGTATTAATTTCGCCATTATGACACAGAAATCTGAAGGGTTGAGATAATTCCCAGCTTGGGAAGGTATTGGTTGAGAACCTTTGGTGCACAATAACTAGAGAGGATATAAACAAATCGTCTTTTAAATCTATATAAAAATCTTTTAGGCTATCTGACATTATCATTCCCTTGTATGTGATCACTTTGGATGATAATGAAACTGCAGAAAATTCTATTGACTTTAAATCTATTTCAATATTTCTTCTTGCAATAAAAAGTTTTAAATTTAGCTCTTTAGAGCTGATTTTTTTCGATGATGATATTACATATTGAACAATTGATGGTTCATTTCCTATAATTGAATAACCTAATATTTCTTTATTTAAAGGAACATTCCTTATCATAATAGTGTTTAATCCAGATTTCCTTAGATTTTGATCTATGATCTGCTGAGTAAATTTCTTTTGTTCAGGCTCTCTTGGCAAAAAAAACATACCTATCGCATATTCATCTGGGCTTGGAATAATTATCTCATTTTTTCCTAATTCTTTTTGAAAAAATTGATGGGGAATTTGCGTCAAAATACCAACACCATCACCAGCTTTTGGATCAGCACTTACAGCACCACGATGAGTTAGATTACAAAGTAGTTTAAGACCATATTCGACTATATTCCTGGATGGGGTATTATAAATGTTTGCAACTAATCCAATTCCACATGAATCTTTCTCGTTACTTGGGTCGTAAAGACCTTTTTTTCTGTTAATTTTTAACATTCTCAACTATTAATATCTATGCCAAAAACAAAATTAATCAAGTATGTTTTTGCATAATTTGTGCACACAAAGCCAAAAGTTTAATTAATCATCAAAAGTTTATAGTTTTTTCATACAAAACACTACCCATAGTCTCAGAATCTGAAAACTCTTCTCTAGTCATTTTTATTAGACCTAAACCTGGATAATACCATCGGTTTATTTTTACTGTAATATTTATATTGTCCAGAGGAGGCCCAGGATTATAACTTGTTCTACCAATTCCAACTACCTTAACACAATTTTTTCTCAAAGCCCCATTAATCTTGATATTATCTTTTAAACTCATAATCTGATTTTCAATTTCAATAGGTAGTAAAGTTTGAAAGATTCTATCATATCCCATTTTCATTATTAGTGTAGTTAGATCGTTTGTTTCCCAGCTTAACCCTTCTTTAAGTGGAAATCTTAAGATTACATTCTCATTTTCATAATTTAACTTGTCTTTAGGTAAATTGATAAAACCTTCAAAAATATAATCAACTTCATTAAGCTTAATTTCATTTTCATCAATCGAGTAGGAAATTAGTTTTCCATCATTCCTCAAAAGTTTGAGGTTTTTTTTATCGTTAAAAACTATTCTATAACTTTGCTTGTAATGTGTTTTCTTTTTTTCTTTATCTATGTGGATGACATCATAGTGAAGAGATTCAGTTGATTTGCTAGGAATAAATTGACTCGGACCATCACAGGAACCGATAAAGAAAAAAATAATAAGAAAAATGTGTGTATATACATATTTATTTTTTAGCATTTTATTATTCTACATTTGTGTGCATATACATACTATTTCTCCTCCTTGACTAGATCTGCTAAACCCAGATTGTGCTCTAAAGCATTACATAACATCTGACCTATTAATATGTGCATTTCTTGTATCCTTGAAGTGTTTTTGGCAGGAATAGCAATTATCTCCTGACAAAAGTCTCTTACAAATGTGGTGTTATTTCCAGTAAAAGCAAGACATTTTAATTGCATTTCTGTAGCTTTCTTTAAACCATTGATAATGTTTTTACTTTTCCCGGATGTACTAATGCCAATAGCAATATCGCCTTTTAAACCGATTGCCTCAATCTGTCTAGAAAAAATGTGGTCAAATCCTATGTCATTTCCAATTGCAGTAAGAGCAGAGGTGTCTGTGGAAAGCGAAATCGCTGCTATTGGTTTTCTATCCTTTGAAAACCTTACTGTGAGCTCTGTAGCTAAATGTTGAGCATCAGCTGCACTTCCTCCATTACCAAAAATAAGTATTTTATTTCCGTTAGTAATAGCTTCTGTACAAACTTCAACTGCATTAAGAAAGGAATCTAAAATATTTTCCCTACATTTTTTCAGGACAATTGAATGTTCATCAATCTGGTTATTAAAAAAAACTTTTAACTTAGCATTCATTTTATTAATGGCGATCTCATCTGGACTCGAACCAGAAATTAATCCTTAGGAGGGATTTGTTATATCCAGTTTAACTATGAGACCACTCTCATCTCCTCCGATTTTTACCAAATGGCATTTGATATTTAAGGATTAATGTCTCAGATCCTGGATTTCTATAACCGCTATCTGCGTTAGAAATGTGAAATATACCTGCTCCAATCCTCGCATTATTTTTGAATCTGTAGAATAAATCTATTCCAATATAGAATTCTAATGGATTACCAGCCTTTATTTCACTTCCATCCTTGTAATATCCGCAAGCAAGACTTGGGGTGAGTAAAATATTCTTTTTTTTTCCATAATAACCATCGATTCCAAACCCTCCATAAGCATAATAAGTATTCTTGTTAGTACCAAGAAATCCAACAAAAGGTTTGATTAAGTTAAACATTTTTCTGCCACTGTGAAGTTCTAAATTTAACATACCTGATTGATCATTATGCGGCGGTGTTCCATCTTCCATATAATTAAAAATCCCTACACCAAGGGAAACCCTTGCCGAATCCCTCGCATGAGCTTGTATCTCTAATAAAAAGTAGGATAATAAAATAGTTATGTATAAGTATCTCATGATTTCTTTGGCTAAAATGGAATCTGATATTTAAATATTACCTGCTCGGAACCGGGATTTCTATAACCAAGTCCGGCATTAGAAATATGGAAAACACCCACACCAACCCTCACATTATTTCTAAATCTATACATAAAATCACCACCACTTCTAAACTCGATTGTATTACCCATTCTAATCTGGTCTCCATCCTCATAAGCTCCAACAGCCAGGCTGGGTGTTATAACAAAACACTTACACTTAGCAAAATAAAGGTCTACTGACAATCCGAAATATCCGTAGTATGCAGACTCATCTGTTCCAAGAAATCCTATAAATGGCCTAACAACATTACCAATCCTTTTACCAGAAAAAAGTTCTGCATTGTAACCAATTGAAGATTGGTTAAAACCATCGCTACCATGTTTCATAAAATTATAAATGCCACCACCTAATGACAATCTACTCTTATTATCCTTAGCCATTAGGGTTGCCGGAAAAAGTAAAGGCAATATAATTAAAAAAAATTTTAATTTTGCAAACATCCTCATCTAATCCAATATGTAAGGAATAAATTAACATTTTAGTCATGAAAAACAAAATTATTAATTCCTTTAGTCTAATTTTGACTTTTATACTTTTCAGTAGCTGTTCAACAAATCCCTCAAGTGGGAAAAAAGAACTAATAATAATGTCAGAAAGTGAGGAAGATTCTATTGGTAAAAGTGAACACCCCAAAATTATCAAACAATTTGGGGGCATTTACAATAATGAAAAATTACAAAATTATATAGAAAGTCTTGGTAATTTCTTAGTGAGTACTTCAGAGCTTCCAAATAAAGAATTCAAATTTACAGTACTCAATACACCAATTATTAATGCCTTTGCACTTCCGGGAGGGTATATATATCTTACTAGAGGTTTGATATATTTATGCCAAAACGAAGCTCAATTAGCCGGGGTTATAGCTCATGAAATTGGCCATATAACCGCAAGACATACTGCAAAAAGGTATACACAAACAGTTGGCACTAGTTTATTAGCAAATATTTTAGGTGTTTTAGCCAAAAACAATGCTGTTGGTAATCTAATAAATCAATCTGCATCTTTGTATTTACTCTCATTCTCGAGATCTCAGGAATATGAGGCAGATCTTTTGGCTACAAGATATATGATTAGAGCAGGTTTTGATCCAAAAGAAATGGCAAATTTTTTAAAAAAAATGGAGGAATATTCATTACTTCAGAGAAAAATATTAAAATCAACTAAAAATAATGCAGAATTACTTCAAACACACCCCAACTCCTCAAAAAGAGTCCGAGAGGTGGTAAGTGAGATTGAAGAAAAAATTCCACTAAATCCAATAATTGGGAAGGAAGTTTTTCTAAAAAAAATTGATGGAATGCTGTTTGGCTATAAACCAAGCAATGGCTTTTTTTATAAAAATAGATTTATTCACAAGCCCATTGGGATAACTTTTACTTTTGATAAAAAATTTTTTTTCGTTAATAACCCAAAATTTCTTTTGGGCTTGACCAATAGTGATACCAAAATATTTTTTGACATTGATAGTAAATCGGAACTTGATGACTTAAGTTATTTTTCAAAGTGGTCAAAAAAATCAAAGAATCAAATACAAAATTTTAGTTCCTATCGACACAATAGTTTTAATATTTCAACAGCTATAATTTCTAAAAAATCAAAAAAAATTAAACTTGCAACGATAAGGAATCAAAAAACTATTTTTAGATTTGCAATGATTTCAAACGATTCGGAATTCTCAAGTTTTGAAGATAGTATGGATAAAACTATAAAATCTTTCAGAAAAATTGATGAAGATTTTGAAATTTCAAATTTCAATCCTCCCAAAGTTAGAGTTTTGTCTCAATCAGTTAAGGAAAAAAGTTTGAAAGATATTTGGCAAAAAAATAGCCTCCAACCCAAATTTTCAAAAGAATTCTTTGAAGTATTTAATGATATCAAAAAAGAAAATGATAGTTATTCAGAAAAAATTAAAATGTTTTATTGATTTAAAAGTTGTTCTAATTTGACCTTTGCTGATTTTTTCTCAAGATTTTGGACTGCAGCGTACTCATTACTTAATCTATTAAGAGCAGTTAAATAAATTTGTCGCTCAGAGTATGATTGTTGTTCAAGTGAATCTTCTTTCTTATGAAGATCTCTAACAACCTCTGCAATTAAGACTGGATCTCCACTATTGATATTTTTTTCGTACTCTTTTGCTCTTTTAATCCACATATCCTTTTTTATAGAAGGCTTCTCAGCCAAGACTTCCAAAGCTTTTGACAATCGGTTCTTATTGCTGAGTTTTCTTAATCCCGAATTAGCTGCTTTGCTTTTAGGTATTCTTAGTTTCATTTTATCTTGTTTAAAATTTATCAAGATAAAGTCTTCCTGAGATCCATCTACATTATAGGTATCAAAATTTTCTATCTCTCCAACACCATAGATTGGGTATACTACTAAGTCCCCGACTTCGAGTGTTAGTTCACTATTTTTTTTCAAATTAGCTCCTTTTGAAATATTCAAGTTGTGAATTATACATCAAAATAGAAAATATTAAAAGTATATACTTAGCTACCAGAACCTGGTTTCTCACTAAAATGTTTTTCAAATTTATCTGGAACATCTTTCCAGTCATCACTATCCTCAGGTGGGGTACCCATTTTATTGATATTTGGCCATATTTCAGCATATTTGCGATTAACATCTACCCACTTTTTTGAAGATTCATCAGAATCATCGCTTATCGCCTCAGCTGGACACTCAGGCTCACAAACTCCACAATCAATACACTCATCTGGATGAATGACTAGCATGTTCTCTCCTTCATAAAAGCAATCTACAGGACAAACTTCAACACAATCCATGTATTTACATTTTACGCATGCATCTTTTACAACATAAGTCATTATTAAGGTATATAATTCAGAATAAAATTTAATTCAACTTTTATATTATTAGTAAATTTTTGACAAAACCTTTTTTGGTTCATTAAATAATTCTCTTTCTAATTCATTGTTTGCTAAAAAGTTTCTATTATTTTTTTTCTTGTAAAAGAAAGCTTTGTTAACAAGTTTTTCAAAATATTCAAAATTTGTTAAATATTTATTTTTATTTATTTTAAAAATATAATAACCCATTTTTTCATAAATTTTTTTTTTTTCTTCTGAAGTTTTTGTTTTTAAAATATATAGATCTTCCGATAAGAATGATTTGATCTGATTATTAAAAAAAACATTGATTAACATTTGTTTGAATAAATAACTCCTGCTACTAAAGAAAAAAAAAAAATTTCCTGTTTTTAAACCATTTTTCCTCAAAAAAACCATTTCATTTTTAGATAGTTTCTTATAAAAATTGTTCATATTATTTTTCTTGCAGTGTCCAAGATTCTCATTAAGTGAAAAATTCATTGCTCTAAATGATTGTGAAGGATTCTGAAAAGAATTCATTTCATCAAGAAAATTTAATTCTTTATCAAGATTAAATTTCAAATATTTTTTAATCTTTTCTTCTATTTCAGCAAAATAATCGTAAAAATTATCATCATAAAAAATTTTTATTCTTGGCTTATTTATTTCATGCCCTTTTAAAAATTTGGCAATCTTATTTTCCCTCCAACAAATTGTTCCATCAACCTTAATTTGAAATTCTCGAAAATCGCATTTTAAAAATTTTTTCACAATTTCCTTAGTAATACGAAAAAGGTTATTTTTAAGAATTTTTTTATTATAGATGTTGTTGTAACTAAATGAGGGTGAAATATTAAAAACAAATCCCTGTGATTCTCCAATTTTTTCATCACCAAATATTAATTTTTTTTCATCAAGAAAAATTGCATTAGATCTTTCAATACTGTTTTTTTTACTAAAGCCATTTTTAAGTTCAACTATGAATTGTGAAGTTAATTGGCTATGTAAAATTATAGATAAATCTGATTCTATTTTTCTCATTTTTTCTTGAAAAGAAACATTATTATCAATCCAACTACTTTTAAATGATAAAAAAGACCATTTCCTTACTTCTGATATTTTATGATTCAATTGAGAAATTTTTCTTGTACTTTTTTGAATTTTTCTTACCTGCATATCTATCCAAACTAAAGGAAGAGTATTTGGAGTTTTAATTAAATAAAAGAAAATCTTTCTCAGAAATCTTGAATGAAATTCATCTAAATCTCTAGAATAATCTGGAATTCCACATATTTCCCAAAGTATCTTTAATACTATTTCTGAAGATAGATTTTTTTTTATCACGGGTTCGTTTAGTAGTATTTTAATATATCTATGATCACTTGCGTTATTTTTTTTTTTTAAATATTTTTTTTCTGTTTTTTTAGATAGAGAAGCAAGAAGCTTTTTTGGTGATTGAAAGTCTAAGTTTGAATTTCTCCAATATATCTTAGTGACTTCAGTGTAATTATATTGTTCTATGAAATTTATCAGATCCGAACTCATTGATTTAACTTGGCCCGTTGTTCCAAAATATCCATCGTTTTTATGCCGTCCTGCCCTTCCAGCAATTTGTGCAATTTCATCAAATGTTAGAAATCTTTCACTAATTCCATCGAATTTTATAAAACTAGAAAAAAAAATATATTTGATACTTAAATTTAAGCCTAAGCCTATTGCATCTGTTGCAACAATATGATCAACCTTTCCTTCTTCAAATAATTTTACTTGAGCATTTCTAACATCAGGTGATAGAACACCCATAATCACTGAAACACCACCATGGGCTTGTTTGATTTTATTTGCTATTTCATAAACTTCGATTTGAGAGAATGCAATTACAGCTGATCTTTTTGGTAACCTGGTTAAATTTTTATATCCACTATGAGTAAGTTTTGAAAGTCTAGGTTTCTTTATTATTTTAATATCTGGAAAAATCTTTTTTAATATTTTTTCCATGCTATTTGATCCTAAAAAAATAGTTTCCAATCTACCTCTTTTGTTTAAAATTTTTTCAGTAAAAACATAGCCTCTCTCAAAATCAGATGCTAATTGCACTTCATCAATTGCTACAAAATCAAAATTTTGAGACTCTGGTATAGATTCAACAGTACAAAAAAAATATTTTGAATTTTTTGGTATAATTTTTTCTTCACCAGTAACTAGAGCAACATATTCTTTGCCAATTTTTTTTTTTACATATTCATAATTTTCTCTTGCCAATAATCTTAATGGAAAGCCTATTACTCCATTTTCGTGGCTTAAAAGCTTTTCGATAGCTGAATATGTTTTTCCTGTATTGGTAGGTCCCAAAACTGCACTGATTTTATTTTTAGACATGGGAATGTTTTAAAAAATTTGATTAGATTTATATTTCTGATTCTATTTCCTTAAAGACAAAAGGCAATATTCCGTCATTTTTGAAATATTTTATTTCCTTTTCTGTATCTATTCTTGTCACCACCTCTAAGTCTTTCGTATGATTTTTATAATTAATTTTGATTTTTGTTTGAATATTTGTACCTGAGGAAAGTTTGGAAATATCGCCTATATCAAATGTTTCTGAACCAGTAAGTTTTAATTTTTGAATATTATTTTTCTTCATTTCAAGGGGTAATACTCCCATGCCAACAAGATTTGATCTATGAATTCTCTCAAAACTCTCTGCTATAACGACCTTTACTCCTAGCAATCTTGTTCCTTTAGCTGCCCAGTCCCTAGATGACCCTGTCCCATATTCCTTTCCTGCCAAAACCACTAAAGGTACATTTTCAGATTCATATTTTTTAGCTATGTCAAAAATTTCACCTTCTTCACCGGATGGATAATGTTTGGTATAACCTCCAGGCTTACTGGCCATTAAATTTTGAATCCTAATATTAGCGAATGTACCTCTAACCATGATTTCATGATTTCCTCTTCGCGATCCATAAGAATTAAATTCTGTATCTTTAACTTGTCGCTCAAGTAAATATTTTCCTGCCTCGCTATTTTTTTTAATTGATCCAGCTGGAGAAATATGATCAGTGGTAATTGAATCTCCAAGTATTAAAAGAGGTCTAGCCTTGTTAACTAATTTATTTTGATCTTTCCTTTTTTCAACAAATGGTGGGCGTTTAATATATGTTGAATTTATTGACCAATTAAATGTTGGGTTTTTTTTTGCCTTAATTTTTTTCCAACTAAGATCACCGTCAAATATTTTACTGTAGTTTTTTTCAAATAGATTTTTTTTTAAGGACTTTTCCATAATTTTTTTTACATCCTTTTCAGATGGCCATAAGTCGTCAAAATAAATTTTCTTTCCATTTACAGAAGCAATTTCTTCATTAAAAAAATCTATATTCATTTTTCCTGAAATAGCAAAAATCAAAACTAACGGAGGTGATGCTAAATAATTAGATTTTATTAATGGATGAATTCTTCCTTCAAAGTTTCTATTCCCCGAAATTATACTACAGACATTCAAGTCATATTTTTCTATCAATGAACTAACCTTTTCCTCAAGAGGACCAGAATTGCCTATACATGTTGTACAGCCAAAACCAACTATATTGAAACCAAGTTGATTTAAGTATTTTGTTAGATCCGCTTCGTCAAGATATTTTTCAACCACTTTGCTTCCAGGGGCAAAGGATGTTTTAACCCACCAAGGTATTTTTATTCCTAAATCCACAGCTTTTTTGGCTACTAGGCCAGCCATAATCATAACTGCAGGGTTTGATGTATTTGTACAGCTGGTAACAGCCGCCAAACAAACCTTTCCATTATCAAGTTCTTTCGGGCCTTCATTTCTTTTCAAGCCATTTGTTTCATTATTATTTTGAGAATTTACATAACTTTTTTTTATTTCCCTAAGTAGTATTCTATCTTGAGGTCTTTTAGGTCCTGAAACGCAAGGCTCAATTTCGTCAAGGTTAATTTCGACAATTTTGTCATATTCTATTTCTTTATGATTTTCATCGTGCCATATGTACTGATGTTTGCAGTAGGTTTTTATAATTTTTATCTGATTTTTTTTTCGTCCTGTCATCTCCAAATATTTTAATGATTCGTCATCAACTGGGAATAAACCACAAGTCGCACCATATTCAGGAGCCATATTTGAGATTGTTGATCTTTCAGATAAAGTTAATGATTTCAATCCAGATCCGAAGAATTCAACAAACTTTCCAACAACATTCAAATTCCTCAAGCTTTCAGTTATTGTTAGTACCAGATCAGTTGCAGTCAAACCCTCTTTTAATGAACCTATAATTTTTACTCCCACAACTTCAGGAATTTGAAGGGATATAGGTTGACCAAGCATTACAGCCTCTGCCTCAATGCCTCCTACTCCCCAACCCAATACTGATAATGCATTAACCATAGTCGTATGGCTATCTGTCCCTACAACAGAATCTAAATATAAAATATTTTTGTTTCGAGAAACAACACTTGCTAAGAACTCAACATTAATTTGGTGGCAAATACCAGAACCTGGTGGGAATAATGTAAAGTTTTCCAGAGATTGTTGAGCCCACTTCAATAATTGATATCGTTCTTCATTTCTATCAAATTCTCTCTCGACATTAATTTTCAAGGAATCAATTTTGGAAGAACTATCAACAGATATTGAATGATCAACAATAAGACTTACAGGGACAACAGGATTAATTATGCTAGGATCTTTATTTTTCTGATTCATTTTATCTCTCATAGATGCTAGATCAGCAATTGCAGGAACTCCCGTATAGTCTTGCATTAAAACTCTACTAGGAGAGAAAAAAATTTCATTACCAGTTTTTCTCTCAATCAAGCTACTAATTTCTTTATCCTCTTTATTTAAATCATTTTTTCTTCTAATTATATTTTCTAGGAGAATTCTATAAGTAAATGGAAGCTTTTTAGCATCGTATCCAAA
>MDTG01262978.1_pt1 | contig 18778 bp, 25 predicted proteins | sample 811421 | NCBI WGS metagenome assembly MDTG01 (sample SAMN05326645, study PRJNA326480) | marine metagenome | isolation source: seawater | place: Pacific Ocean: South East | collected 2011
ATTATGAATATATCATTTTTCATAATTATGTAATCAATTTTTTATTATATCGATGTATTTATATAAGAAAATATGAGTGATCCTACTCTCAAAGAGCCTACTGCTGAAGAATTAATAATAGATTTTAATAAAGATAACGTTAAAGCCTTTTTAAAAGGAGACAAAATAAAAAACAACGTAGTTAATCCTGAATATACTGGTCCACGAGAAAAGGTTAGAAATAAATACGAATTGATATTTTCTCCCATATCGCGTGGATACTACTATGATAATAAAAAAACCATAAAATATCATACAAGCTTAAAAACTCTTTTAAAAAGACTATATGAATTAATAGCTGGAAATCCACCTAAAAATGAAATAGCAGAAAACACACTAATTCAAACTAAAGAAGAAAATGTCACTAGTAAATTCATTTCAGAAACAAAAGAGATTTCATTAAAAGCAGGAGATTCATTTTTTAGTAGTGAAGAATGGTATCATGCTGGTAGAAATAAATTAGATAATCCAAATCCTTCGAAAGGTGGTAAGCGTAAGACCCGACGTGGAAGAAGGAAGTCCAACAGAAAGTCCAAGAAGAACACAAAGAGACGCACTCGTAAGCATTAAGAAAACGTTACTTTCTTTTCGATTTTATCCAGCATATCTTGGTCATACACTAAATTGCCAGTAGGTTTGTATGATTTAATCGATGTGTATTGTTTTTGTTCTTTTTCTTTTTCCTTTTCTTTTTCTTTTTGAATATTTAGCAATCGAGCATTTGGATCGTGAGATTCGATTTCTTCCGCATCTTCCGATTTATCAATAATATTTCCGCGTTCATCTACTACAATACCGGTCTTCTTTTTGAACTCATTACGGGCATACGTAGGTATCCAATTTTCCCAACTGATGAAGAGTGTATTTGGATGTAAATATTTCACATAAAATCCGTTGTCTTCTAATTTAGCGATTAAATAGCCCAAACAATCTCCTTGATCGTAATTCGGTTCTCCGAATAAATATTCGGGAACGGTGAACCAAATGTGTTTTTCATTCTTTTTCGTCCGACCAGTTATTTGAATTCTTTTATGGATTCTATTTAGTAATTTATTGAATATACTAATTTGTTTGAGGTCCCGCTGATGCTTTTTTTCATACAAATCATCTATACTTATCTTATTGTTGGCCTCTTCCTCATCAACATACAATAAACACGACATATATACACAAATTATATTTATTTCCTTGATTTTTGACTAAATTATTTTAGCAACATATTATATATTTTTCTAAAATGAAAGGTGGAGGATTATGTGAAGATAAAAAGTTCGAATTTGAAGATTTCGAACAACAAGATAAAAAACGTGACTTTATCCCATATACATGGGGTTCTGATAGTATGATAGGAAATTTTACTTTTGCTACGTCAGACTGTGGATTCTTCATTGATCTTACAAATAAACCTGATGGAACTAATACGAACGATTATTTTGTTTCTGTTGAAAAAAAAGAAGAAGGAGAAGGAGATAAAAAAACGTCGAAAGTTGTTATTAAAGATATTGTCAAACAGACAGGAACTGCCTCACCAAATGTTTTTGAAATAAATGTTACTAACATAGACAAAACTCTTACTCCAATTGCTGCTCTGGATCATTTCTTACATAAAAATCGTAAAACATACCATGTGCTGGAGTATGAACCTGAAACGAAGACACTTAAATCACTCCGACGAAGTCCTAAAACAATTGAGGAAGTAAAACAAGATGAATCAGCAGTACAACAAATTGAGGAAGCATCAACTGAAAAAGTCTTCACAATTAAACAACATCTAAAAGAAGAAGATATTGGTGGTGTTACAGTTTTAAAATTAGTTGGAGTTAGTAATGTTGATGAGGAAATTGATGAAAAAGGTGGCAAGGTTCCTCCAGAAACTTTAAATAAAGAAAATATCTCCAAGGTTTTATGTAATAAGATTTCTGAAAAACTTAGTAAAGATAAAACTATTGGAAATATATTTAATTTGTCAAATAGTCAAGCTGAAGCTGCTCGTGTGGATGCTCAATTGGATGCATCAAGAAATCAGCTTGCCCTTGAACGAATGGAAAAAGCACAAGAAGCTCTTTATAGAGAAATTTTAAAGCTTGATGACGTTGATGATACGGGTAACCCGATTGGTCATAAAGCAAGACTCGATATTGAGAATAAAAAAGTAGAAGTAAAAGCTTTGGCGACTAGTATTGATAATTACATATTTTTGAAAGACTTCCTTGGTAGTGAAGATGCATCTAAAAATTTTGTTGGCGATAAGATGAAAGAACAAGATTTTAAAACTAATGATCCAATTAAACAAAAAATAGTGAATGCAATATTAGAAAAGCATGGAACTAATGGGTATCTCAATACAAATCAAATGTACAACTTTTATATTGCTTGCACAAATAGACTAAGTGGTCTTAACAAAGAATTGAATACAATCAGCGAGATTAAAGTCACAGACGATCAAAATCATAAAATTGTTTTTAATGAAAATGAAAAAGTAAGAACACTTTCATCTCTTGGTCGTTCGGTGCATAAACCAGATGAGGAGTATTTTTCATTCATGAAGAGGATTAGTAAGTTTTTATTCAGCATAGATAACATTCCCGTCGGTGACAAAAATCTTCGTTCAAAAACAATTGGGCAACAAGTGACGAGTGCACGTAATTTTGTTCGAAGAGGTTTTCAATCTAGAAAAACTCAAAAGGCTAGTCCTCAACAAGCAGCAGCACCAGTAGATCCAAACGCAGCAACAGCACCAGCTCCAGTATCTGGAACTACAACAACTGGTGGAAAGAGAAAGACCCGCAAGAACAAGGTAACAAAGACCCGCAGAAAGGTCCAAAGAAAGAGAAGACAATCCAAGAAGCATTAAATTTGCCAAATAAAACATATAAATCCATATTTACAATCATATTAAATATGGACACATCAAACAATAATATCGAGCACATTGTCATTTCCGGTGGAGGTATTTGGGGTTTATACGCTTACGGTGCCTTCAAGCAATGTTGCGAATTAGGTTTCATACAACCATCCAACATCAAATCCTTTTATGGAACCTCGGTTGGGACCATCATCTCCGTGATGCTCTCTTTGAAAATCGACTTTGAAACCATCGACGCTTATTTGATTAAACGACCTTGGTTCGATGTTCTTCAAAACGCCATGTATAATCCCATCCAAATTTTGGAAAACAATGGAATCTTACACAAACGATTTTTTTATGATATATTCGCACCACTCTTCAAAAGCCTCGATTTAGACCCCCATCTGACATTACACGACTTGTATGAATACACTCATACAGAACTCTATTTGTATACCACCGAAATGAACTCATATAAACTCGTCGAAATCTCCCATCATAGCCACGCCGATTGGACTGTCATAGATGCCGTATATGCTTCGTGTGCGATCCCTTTCATTTTTCCACCGTTTCTCAAAAACGACGAATGTTATTTAGACGGCGGGATTTTACTCAATTTTCCCATTTCTAAATGCGTCAAAAGAGTCGACGATCGAAATACTATATTAGGTATTTCCATCGGAAATTATGAGCCAAATACCACACCCATTACTGAAAGCACTCATATATTCAATTATTCATTCCTATTATTCGAAAAAATATTCAAAAAAGCAATATTCACAAATGATATCGACACTGAAATCAAACACAAAATCACTATGAACTATACTAATCTAAATGATGTGTTTGATATTAGTGGTAATCAAAGTCTGTCGGAAGAAAACCAAGCAAACGTTTTAGACCTATTCGAAATCATCGCCAAATCTCAAACCCTCCGCACAAGAATCATACAAAAAGGTATGGATGAGGCCTCACGCTATTTAGAAACGTGGTTACACACTATTGACGAACTTGGATAAAGCAACTTGTGTGATTTTAGCATCGAAATCCACCACAATGTCGTCTTTCTTAAGTTTAATGGTAGGGTATGCGTCAATGTCATACAACTTAATCAATTCAGTGGTCTTCATGGTGGTGGGTTTAATTCCTGTTTGAACTGGGTTGTTAGGGTCACTGTTGTCCAATTCTACGACTTCTTCCCCGTTATCATCGGTGCAATTAATATCGTAGCACTTTACCACATTATTTCCAATGGTCGAATTGTTGAAGTTTCTTTTGAATTGGTCCCATTCAGGTTTAGCGGTTTTACAATGCGGGCACCAGTCTACAAAGAAGAAGAAAATATCGATGGTGCCTTTGCGGTTATTTGCGTTGGCAACATCTTCGAATTTGGCATTCTTTCGCTTGCTTTTGTAGGTGTTTTGATAAATGTAATAGGCAATGACGGAAAACAGAATGAGGGCCAATGCGGCAATAATATAATATTGATAAGGTCTTAATAAATCGCTAATGACTTTTCCAAAACTGGGCATTATATAGTATGTGAAGATATTTAGAATGACAGAAAAATACGAATTTTGTCTGAGACGGTTCCAAATATATTTTCCGGAAGTTTTATTTCCTACAAATTATATATGAGTATATAATGAAAAATAAAACATCAAAATCGAATAATAAAACTAGAAAAAAGAAACTGCCTCGTAAGATATTTTCCGAAAACGATTATAGTAGTAACGATGGTATGTTGACATCTGTGTGGGGTCCTAGTATGTGGCATTATTTACACACTATGAGCTTCAATTATCCGACGAAGCCGAGTTGTAGAGACAAACGTCATTATAGGGATTTTATGTTGAGTTTGAAGTATGTATTGCCGTGTGGTAAGTGTAGGAAAAACCTCTGTAAAAACTTCGAGAAACTTCCGCTAAATAATTCAGCATTGAAATCGCGGGAGACATTTTCGCGTTATGTGTATGATTTACACGAGACCATTAACACGATGTTGGGTAAGAAGTCGGGATTATCATATGACGATGTTCGAGAACGCTATGAGCATTTCCGTTCAAGGTGCACGAAAAGTTTGAAAGAAATGAAGAAAGTCAAACGGTTATTGAAGAAGACATTGCGAAGTAAGGAAGGAGAAAAGGGTTGTGTGGAGCCTCTATATGGTGAAAAATCGAAATGTGTATTAAAAGTGGTTCCTCAAACAGAAAAATGCGAATCTTTAGAAATAGACGATAAATGTATGAAACAAAAATAAAAAATCATATTTGTTATATATATAACAATATAACAAATGGACATAGAAAAGGATAATGAAACTCAAACACAAACATCACCACCATTGATAGTAGAAAACGAGACATTTTTCAAAAAGGATATTGAAGAAAAATCAGTGCCGTTTTGGTTTGAGAATCCCAACATATTGTTTCAGAAGGATTATATGTTTGAATTCTTTCCAGTGGAGGATATGACATATTATCAAAAACTGAATGCCATTACACGAACAGTATTGATTCTTACAATATTGACCTTTGCTTATGGTAAAAGTTTCCGAATATTAGTGGTGGGTATTGTCACCCTTTTTGGTATTTACTGTTTGTATTTCTTCAAAATTCAGGAAGAAAAAAGAGAACAAGAAAAAATGGAAATGAAATTACAAGAGAATTTCGAGAACCCAGCTTTAGCCGTTTTAGACAATTATGATACAAATCCAGCGATTTTTGATGAATCAAAGGCCACGAATCCACTTTCGAATGTTTTGTTGACGGACTATGGAGATGCTGCAAACAAGAAGCCGGCTATGCCGGCATTCACAGAGAGTAACTCGGAAACCATCTTGGAAAATGCTAAACAGATGGTGGCTCAGGCCAATCCGGGTCAGCCCGATATTTCAGACAAATTATTCAAGGATTTAGGAGATCAATTTGTTTTTGAACAATCCTTGAAACCATTTCACTCTACAGCCAGCACTACTATTCCAAATGACCAAGCAGCATTTGCTGATTTTTGTTACGGTAGTATGGTATCGTGTAAAGAGGGCAATTTGTTTGCTTGTGCGAGAAATTTAGATCGTCATACAAATTAGACGAAAATAATTATCTTGTTGTATCATATAGAAAAAATGTCCACATTACATAGCTATGTTTTTAATAATATGAGTGGTTTAAGATCGGATATGGTGGATCAAACACAAGTGAATGTTCAAAACACTAAATTCGGTTCTTATTCCGTCTCCAACTATTTTAGTGATAGTGCTTCCAATTCTCAGGTTCAATTCGCAACACAACACCACGGAATTATGTTCGGTAATGGTGTTGGAGGTATTTCTGCTAATGTTGTGGATTACGAATCGGCTCTTTTGAACAAAGTTGGTTCTGAAAGACCTTTAGAAAAACTTCAACTTCACCAAAGACCTTTCATTACCGTCCCTTACTTGGGCCGTGGCTGTGGTGATCCTACACTTGAATCTCAACTTCAGCAAGGTGAGAACATTTCTGATAAGAAGAGTGTATCGACCATCATGGACAAGCCTTATTGCGATCCTCAAAAGTATCCTTTAAGAGATGATTTGAAATCATACATCAACAATCCTTCTAATTCCATTGAAGAACTTGCTTTCGATGGATGGAGACGTGGTGGTGTGTCTGCCCGTGAAATGACAATGGAACAGAAGAACGAGTTCAGACCCAACACTTCTTTCTAAGTTTCTTGACAAACTATATAAAAATACGCTGATGGATATTTTTATATGGACTCTCACACATATTATAATGACAATGCTTCTTATCGCCAGTTTTTGAGAACCTTCTTCAATATGGATGTTTCGAACATAGAAAAAGATGACGATGACGACGACGAATCTTTTGACGAAATCTTATTTGACAATGATGCTTGTAAACGTTCAATGGAGACGATTTTTCATAATACGAGAACCGTATCCGAATTTATACAAGTGTATGAGAAAGCCGCTGCTCGTATGTTTTCTACGGATCCAGAAATTGGTTTAGCGATTTTATGTAGTTATGATCATTTATGGCTCTTTAAATTGGTGTATGATGATTTTTTAGAGAACTCAAACACAATAAAAAATATGGATAATTATAGAAAGTTGCTAAATAAAATATGATATATATATAAATATGGCATCAACACGTAATAATAATACTTCAGGAGATTACCAAGCACAGCAAAAAGCAATACAATTACAATTCGACCATCGTATTTATACAAATCAGGGAAATGGACAGGCTTATTCGACGCATTTTGCCGGTGATGGGCTTTTGATGGGCCGCATGGGTTCCATCCCATTGTCCAGTAATTTCGTGGATATTGAATCCCACTTACACGGAACTGGTTCTACCAACTTGGTAAATCCTGCGAAACCGACTGTTCCAGAAATCAAACACTTGGACTCTTTAGCCATTATCGATAGACTTCCAGTGAGCATTCCCGAGCCACTTTTCATCGAACCTAACCAAAGACCACTGCGTGAATAAGGTGGTAATTAAAGTTCGTGTAAAGACTCTAGCCAGCTCCACATTATTTTATATACGAATCCTACAATAGTATAATTTGTTTTTAATTTTGGTCTTTCAATTCTAGGTGGTTGTTGTGGGTAAGGCATCAAACTTTCAATATCCACAAACTGTCCGTATTCATTCATTTTGTATTCACTATATACTTCCATTGATATTATTGTGCAATTTTTATACAATCAATTTATCATAAAAAAGTTCATCAATTTTATGATATATTCCAGCGAAATAACTCCAACAAAATCATTTAAACCATCGCTTCTTCGGGTTCTTTAGTTTCATCGGATTTAGTTTCGTGTTTGATTTCTTCTTGTTCTACTAGTGGTGCTGATGGAGTAGTTTGTATGACTTTATCTGGGTCAACGTCATTGAATTGGACTTTATTTTTCAAATATGCACTGTAGAATATATTTGGTTTCGTATTCACTGTGTTATAAACATCGAGAACCTTCAAAGACATAAACAATAGATTTGTCAAATAAACTGTAATGGTTTTACTGTCTAAATAATGTGTGTAAATGACCACTGAACTTAGAGCGGAGTTTATTCCGAAAATGAATGTGCATAAATATCCTGTCTTTTGGTAATACACATCATACTTCAAGATACTATCTTTTTTGGATATGTCGAGTTGCTGTAAGGCTGTTCCTACAGAATCATTATCAAGTGATTTGAATTTATTTACTTCTAAATATGTTATCAATTTGTTTTCCCTTTTCACTTCAATAAAATACAAGAATAAAAATGACAGCAAAGTAAGCGAATTAAATGCTACCGTCAATCGAGACAACCCATCTTCACGGTTAATATTTTGACTTACTGAACAAATATCGTCTCCACACTTTTGAGGCACAAACACCATTAAAAACGCTCCCATTAACACTCTATACAACTCGAGAACCAGTGTGGAGGCCACATTCATCTTTTGATTAAAGTCTTGGTCTTGATCTTGTTTTACCATTGTATAACATATATTTAGAAAAACTTCCAAAAAGGATTGATTTAGGAATTTTCATATTTAGGTTCTCGAAGGTTCTCAAACTCTTCAAAAAAATTTGTTTCAAAAAATCAAACAAAAAATACTTTAGGAAAAAATATTGAAATCCATGAACAGAAAATATTTAGGAGTGTTCGAGAACCCTTCGAGAACCAAACAATAGAATCTCTAAAATGGCCATTTTTAGGCGTTTTCGGCGATTATACTATTTAGGTTCTCAACAGGTTCTCAAATCCTTCTAAAAAATTTTGTATAAAAAAATCAAACAAAAAATACTTTAGCAAAAAATATTGAAATCCATGAACAGAAAATATTTAGAGGTGTTTGAGAACCTTCGAGAACCAATCAATGAAAACATATCAAAAATGGCTGATTTTGATATATTTAGGAATAATCAAATGTAGATTTATGCAAGACCGTTTACAATTCTCATATTCAAAGTATCTTCATACACTAATATATGCCGTGGGGATTGTCGTAGATGGTATGGAGTATTGGTCAATGTATGGTTTTGAATATGTATTTTATGACAATTTTCACACAACGGATTTTCGGGGGTTGGACAACTTGGATAATCATTTTTGTCATAATTATATAAGGAAACTCTTACCATATAGGTGTCATTTGATGGTTCAGTCACAACATTATATGTATGACTATTAGAAATATGATTAATAAGAATTTCACAATAGACGGAAAGGTCTTGTCTTACAATAACAATATGGTCATTTGTGTCGAGTGCGTTCAAATTGTCGAATGTAATGTTAATATGTCCTAAAGTAGGTGTTACTGGTGGGCTATACCAGAATTGTTTATTGTTTGAGATTGATATAGGAATTAAGAATTCATTGTCTTGGTTAGAGGTGACAATATTATAATTGATGGTATTGGATTGTGTTTGACTACTACATACAAAATTGACTTTTTCTTGTTTTTGATTGTTGATATGTTTGATGATAATAGGTTCATCATATTGTCCGCGAAAAGGCTGTTGAGAACATCCTACATATTGACAAAAGACATCTATTTTTTTGTTTCCAGAGAAGCATCCACTGTTGACGGATTTAGCGATTGAATGGGTTACAAACGCAAGAACGCTGAATATAGTTTTCAGATAAAATTTCATTATGTTTCAATGAGATATTATATATGAAGAAAAACTTTTATATTCATCAAACACCATTGATTTCAATATCCTCGCTGGAAATTATGATTTGTTTATCGGGTTCTTCCATAGGTGTTTCTTCACGGACATGTCGAAGGATTGAGTTATTGTGAGATACAAATTCGAAGTCTCCATAGGATATATTTTGTTCTATTAAATCATTGAATTTGACATCGAATGTTTTTTTAATATTTAGGAATTCTTCGTGATTATAATCTACAGTAATATTCAAATATTTTAATTTGTTGACTAATTTTCTCCTCAATTTTTTGGTTTCAGTGTTGATAAATGTGTATTTGTATTCCTTGATAAGTCCATCGACTCTTCGTTTGATAATATGTTGCCATTCATTTGTTTTAGGTAGATAATGGTAGTTGTATAGTTCAGGGATGAAAACTTTAAAATCAGGTTGAGATGGGAATGATAGTGTTTCCCTAGTCTCATTTATGTTGGTAGTGCTATTTTCGCCGGAAGTTTCAGAAGATACATTGACACTGTTTATATCGACGCCGCCACCGATGGTTATGTTTTCATTTTTGCTGGTTTTGTAGTATTTAGTTGAATTAATTTCAGTTGCTCCTAAATACATGAAGATATTGGTGATTTCTTCCATTTTAGAGGTAAGAATTCTAGAGTCATAGTCTTTGATATTTATATACAATTGTTCTTTTGGTAACAAAATATACAACAATTTAGGCTGTGGACTATCTTCAATTTTATAATCAAGATTTTCAATGTTTGAGAAACGGTCAATGATGAGCTGTCCTGGAAAATCATTGAAGTGTATGATTCTATAATTCAAAGACGGCATCATTGGACAGGCACTTTCGAAATCATTATCAGAAAGCAAAATCAAGAATTTCGTAATCTCATTTTTGTATGGCAATGATTCTAAGAATTGTGTGATCTTAGTGCGATACACAGTGGTAACTGCTCTGTTAGTTGAACACAGTCCTTTCATTTTATCTTTATATACATATATAGATAAAATATACGAATTATGCCATCCAAAACGAAAAAAACAAGAAAAACAAATATGAATACAAGAAAAAGGTATTCTATTAAGTCTCAGGTTCATTCATACATTTGTCAACGAGGTGACATTAATAATTTGGAAGATGCAATAATTGATAAAGATAAAGTAATTGATCAAATCATTGATCTTTACACGAAAAGATACAAAGAATGGGGGTTTGATGAAAACCATCAAGAAATAATAGATAGTGTAGATAATGATTTTGTAAAGTTTATTGGGTATCGTATTGATTTAGAGAAAGAAAAAGATAGAAAGGGCGTTAAACTGTTTGATGCGTTGATGAAATATACAGTGCATCCTAAGGAACCGAAATCGGATGAGAAAAAATTGAGGCATTGTTTAAAAAATTGTATTCCAAGTTATTACTTGTTGGCCTTTTTGGGTTCAACATATCATTTAGAAAAAGATGCTATGGATAATAAATTAAAGAATACCAAATCATATTAATTATTTTAGAAGGTTTTCGGAGAAATATCGAATGATTCGGGAATTCGATAATTCAATATGTAAGATCTTTGTGAAGGGGTATTTCTCCAAGGTATCATATCCAAATAATACCCCCTTAGTTGTGGTTCAGTAAAATGTATTGAATAATGATATTTTACATATTCTGATAATAATAATAATGATGGCACAAATGTTCCTACACTAGATATTACATTTGTGGCTCCAAGTAGTATTCTAATATCATCTTGTAGCGTATTTTTACAATAAGTGCTATTTTCATATATTTGTAGTAATTCATTTATTACTGGATTTACCATATCCTCACATAAGATAATTATGTTTTTGTATTCATGTTTATCTAATATGTGTTCATAAAACGCCAAAGGCGGTGGGGCATAAATACGATGTGGTTTTTTCTTGAATATATCACCACTGCGTATGTGTATGACAACATCGTCTTCATCTAATTTGTTAATATCTTTAACTAAAAAGGCTTTTTTCAATAAGTTGATTTTAATTGGGTTGTTATTGTTGAAGACTTCTTTTGGAAAAGGTAATCTTTGTTGATAGAAAAAATTATTGACGTCTCTCAAAATTTCATTATTGCTGTATTGACAAAAATAATCATGTATGATTTTGAGATCAAATAATTTGTGTGAAACTTTGAATTGTATGTTGTGTTTGTAGAATAAGGCAATGTCTATAATATTCGACAGTTCAATAATGTTGTTGCCTAATCGTCCATACCATTTTTCCAATATAATCATATAAGATATTTAAGATAAAATCTCCAGAGAAAAAACGATGTGAGAACAAAATTCTATTTGTTTTTTTTATGATTTTATTATGTGTTTGTTATAAATATATATTAATGAGTAAAACACTTTTAATGCATATCGCATATTACATGAATCCAAATAAAAGATTAGATAATAAGAATGGAATAGACAAAACAAGCAAAGAATTTACAGAACATGTATTAAGTGGTGTATTGAAATTTTTAAAAGAAATCAATGAATACAATGGATTTTCGAAGAAAGATGTTGTTCTTGATGTAAATGTTGAAAATGAAGATATTAGCAAGATTGATGAATCAAATTATCCTGATATTAATCTTATTATAAATAAACACGAATTTAAAGATGAGCATCCATATCGATTAACAACAAAACATAGATTATCAATGCTGAATAAAATTAATGACTATGATTGGTTTGGATATTCTGAAGATGACACTATAATTTACAAGGAAACTATTGATTTTTTATTAAAAAAAAGTGTGACTTTATTTGAAACAGAAAAGAAAGTATATACAATACCAAGGTTAGTTTACAACCTTAACAATGAGTATTTTTTTTCTGATATAAAAGACCCTTCAAAACTAATAAAGACAGTAAATGGCAATGCGATAGAACCAACCAATAGATTTGGTGCGTGTTGGTTTTATCCAAAAGAAATCATGAATGAATGGTTAAAGTGTAATTCATTTCTAAATTTTGATTATCCTAATTCAAATGGTGGTATAAGAGTTAGAATGGGATGGGGTATAGCAGAAATAAAAGCAATTGTCCCTATAAATAGTAAAAATGAACCTGAAATAAAGTGTGTCCATCTAGGATATTGTGGTAAATATTACTTTCCACATCCAAATGGATTTCATAAATTGCCGATAGATAAAATTTGTAAATGACTTATTTTCAAAAAAATATATAATTTGATTAAGATAAAGATTAATTTCGTTTATTAAATAAATGCACATTGCTATATGTTTTTTTGGCCTGACTCGTTCATTGAAATATACGATTGAATCCATACAAAAGAATATTTTCGAGGTGCTTTCATCAAATGGAATAATATATACAAAATTTTTACATACATATGATTTAGATGAATTAACAAACGCAAGGTCCCGAGAAAATAAATGTAAATTAGACAAATATGAGTATAAATTATTAAATTGTGAAAATGTCATTGTTACAAACCAGATGCTATATTTAGAAAATTTAGAATTTAAAGCATATAAGAAAAATGGCGATCCGTGGAATGATAATTATAAATCATTACAAAATTTTTTATGTCAGATGAATTCGTTAAATGAGGTTACCAAGTTGTGGAAACAAAGTGGAAACACATACGATTTAGTTTTTTATATTCGTCCTGATTTGAAATATAACAAATTGTGTATAGAAGACATTCTACAAAGTCATCGAGAGAAGCTGGTTCTTACACCATCATTTGCCCTTTTTGAGGGATATAATGATAGAATGGCGGTGGGTCCTCCGGAGTCGATGGTTGTGTATGGTTCGAGATTGTCATTTGCGAAGGAATACGCAGAGAATCACCCTTTACATTCTGAAAGTTTCTTGAAATATGTTCTAAATAAGAACAACATCAAACATAAGTCAATATTTAGGTTGAAAGGAAAGAGGGTCAGAGCCAATGGAGTCACAATAGATAACAATTTATTTTAGTTGAGCAATTTGTAGTTGAATAGTTCGAAGTCTTTTTTGTAAAATTCGTTGATTATGTGTATGCTGTCTTGGTTTAGATATTTCGAATAGTCTTTATTGACGTTAGATTTTCGAATATTAATAGAAACGCCTATATATTCATTTAATTTATCGTTTGATTCGTTTAAAGTTTCGCATCTAAGTATTATGATATTTGGATATATCACACCATTATCATTTGTGATAAATTTGTATTGTGGTTGATTGTGATTATCCAAATCCGTCCTATACAAGTAGTTGTTTTTGATTACATCGAAAACTTTTTGTGGAGAGGCATCTCTTTTTATAAGTTTCAGCCATATCAAATCACTTATGATTCTATCATACGGGTTTCTAACAACAGAAAATACTCGTATATTCTCAAAATTAACGTTTAATTTATCACGGAAGGTATAGATTGTGCTATAGAATTGATGTTGTAGGGAATTGTTTTTATAGGGATGGTCCAACATATTATTACAAATACCAGCAACTGATTGTCCTCGTTGGATGAGTGTAGATTTGATATTCTTCTTTTGGAGTTCATCTTCAATCGCTGAACCGCCAGTTTTAGGAATATGAATAAAAAGCAATTTAAGATTTGGATAATATGGCATATATAATAATTCATACATAGTGTTGTGTTTGATTTAACTAAAAAATATATTGATGAAACATATAATGACAACTATCAATATATTAACACGAACTGGTAAACGTCCAAATTATTACAAAGCATTGAAAGATAGTATCAATTTACAGTCTTACGAAAACATCAGACATATTAAAAGTTGTGATAATCCGAGTTGTTCTTATTTGGAAAATGAGCCCGATGTAATTAGTGTGACTCCTAACAAGAAAGCTGGTCGTGCGTTTTACAATTTATATTTGAATGATTTAGGACAACTTCCAACAGAAGGGTGGGTGATTATATTAGACGATGATAGTAAAATGATTGATGCGTCATTCATTGAAAAATTGGCTAAATTGTGTGAAAAATCGAAAGAAACCGATGTTCTAATTTACAAGGCTAAAATATACAAGGACCGCATTTTGCCTAAAGATGTTCATTTCCAGAACAAAACATTTATGAATGGTGATATAGATATGGCGTGTTTTTGTGTCCATCATAGTGTGTTTTCTGTTTTCAAATTCAAGTCAGAAGTTTGTGGTGATTATAATTTCTTGAATCTGATTCGAAACTCCAACAAGTATCATTTCCGATACGTGGATTTACCAATAGGAATATGGGCGAACTATGATGGTGCTAAATGTGGACGATAATCATAAAAATGATTATGTATGAAAAACAGAATAAAAATAATATACATAACAGAATATAGTGGAATGAAGAAGAAAACGCCGCCACCACCTAAACCTCGACAAGTTCCTCTAAATATTCCCACAAAACCATCTATGGGAGCATCTGTCGGAAAATCCATCATGGATGGTATATCATTAGGGAGTGGAAGTGCTATTGGACGTCATTTAGTGGATACAATAATGATACCGAAACCAAAGCCGATTGAACCGCCTGAAGTCAAACTAGACTGGTGCACATTATTGAAGAGGTCATATGATAGATGTTTGAAAGAAAACACTGATGTGGATAGCTGTGAAAATATGCGGAATATGATTGTTAATAATCAATGTGTATGAATATATTGTTTCAAATTTTGATATAAAGTTTTGACAAATATACAATGTAAATTCAATGTGTGGTATTTTTGCGTATTTGAGTAAACAAAAAATATCCGATGAATCAAAAATAGATATAACAAAAATAGCTATGTTATCAAAAATCAGAGGTCCAGATAATACAGTGACGCGAATAGTTGACGAGTATAAATACTTGGTTTTCCATCGTCTATGTATTAATGATTTGTCGGAAGCAGGTAATCAACCCTTAAATCATCCTGATGATGTTGGATTGACGCTTATTTGTAATGGTGAAATTTACAATTATAATGAACTCATACAGCAAAATAATTTCTCACTTAGTTCGTCTAGTGATTGTGAGGTCATTCTACATATGTATAAAAAATATGGCATTGAACATACAGTAAAAAATCTCGATGGAGTTTTTGCGTTTGTTCTCATTGATAATCATACAAATAAGATTTTTATGGCTCGTGATCCATTGGGAGTGCGTGCGATGTATATGGGATTTGATAAAGATACTGAAGGAAACATAATGGCAACAGTGGTTTCAAGTGAGTTAAAATCAGTTAAGGGTCTTGCGAATGATATAGAACAATTCAAGCCCGGATGTTATTATGAATTAAATGAAGGTGTATATCATCGGTATTATTTCTATACATACTCAATATCAGAGGCTACAGATGAAGTAGAAATACTTCAAAACATTAGAACAAAACTGGAGAAGGCGGTGAAAAAACGACTATTATCTGATAGACCAATTGGATGTTTATTATCTGGAGGATTAGACAGTAGTTTAATCACCGCATTAGTCGCGGGGCATTATCCAAGAGGTCATTTAAAAACATTTTCTGTAGGAATGGAAGGGAGTGTAGATTTGAAATACGCAAAGATGGTAGCGGACCATTTGGGCACTGACCATCACGAAGTAATCTTTACAGAACAACAGATGTTAGATGGAATCAGAGATGTTATCAAACAGATTGAAACGTATGATACTACTACTATCAGAGCAAGCACGCCGATGTTTTTACTTTCGAAGTATATTAAGGAGAACACAAACGCAACTGTAATTTTTAGTGGAGAAGGTAGTGACGAAGCGTCTGGAAGTTATATGTATTTCAAAAATGCTCCTAATGAAGAAGAATTTCAGGATGAATGTATTCGTTTGATGAAAGACCTATGTTATTATGATAATCTTCGATGTGATAAATCAACCGCAGGTGCGGGTCTAGAGGTTAGAGTGCCATTTTTGGACAAGGAATTTCTAAACTATTATATGTCTATTCAACCTAAAATGAAAATGCCCAACACACACAATATAGAAAAATATTTGTTGAGAAAAGCGTTTGATGAGGATAATATTTTACCAAAGGAAGTTTTATGGAGAGTTAAAGAGGCGATGTCAGACGGTGTGTCTAGTCAAAAAAGAGGTTGGTTTGAAATCATACAAGAAAAAGTCAACGCGGAGATGACTGATATGGAGTTTGAAGAAATAAGAGCTAAATATACTTGGAATCCGCCACAATTAAAAGAAAGTGCGTATTTTCGAGAGATATTCAATGAATTTTATGGTGGATTTGAAAAAACAATACCGTATTATTGGCTACCTAAATGGAGTGGTGATGTAGTAGACCCATCGGCAAGAGTGTTAGAATGCTATAATAAATAGTTCATAATAAGGAGACGATTCTTTTTATTATGTATGATGTATGCTTTTAGCAACAACTAATTGAATTTAACGACAATTTCCACTGATTCTTTTTTGATACACTTACATGCGTAAATGGATAGTTCCTCGCGTTTCTTGCGGGTTTTAGTGTCGGGTTTTCCTTGATTCTTGTATGTATTATTGCGTGTATTCATATCGCTTTCAATGGCTTCATAGTGTTCGCAGATATAGTCGATGATTTTGTTTTCGATGGCCCATTTGAAAAAATTCAGTTGACCGATGGTGGTTTCCATAACAGTGTTACTGTCATATGGAATAGAAATACGTTCCCAACGGCAAAATGGGTCAAATTTCTTTTTTGAATATGCTTTGAGTTTGAGTTTATAGTCATTATAGACTTTGAAACGCTTGCGTTCAGGTTCTCCATCAAGAGTGGTTTTCGTTAAAATCTCATACACAGTATAATTCTTCTTGGCGAAATTGGTGACGAACCAGTCGATAATGCGGAGAGAAATATTCGATTCACCATTGATGATATTCATCATTTGTTTTAAATATGTTTTGTTTTCATAAAATTCCATTAGATTGTCCAACAATAATTGATTTTGTGTGGTAGCAACATGAGTTTTAAAGGAAGACATATTATGAAAATATAAAAAGTTAGTTTTTATATTCTTTCGGTTTGGGATAATTAAAACGATTTGAATATATAATCCAATAATGACATTAAAGATATCTATTTTATTTTTTATTTCTACCCTTACGTTTATTTGTTTTTCTAACGCGTGATTTTTTATTTTTTTTGGATTTCTTCCCACCTTTTTTTACTGTTTTTTTTCCATACCTTAATTTTTCGGCTTCATCTCGATAAGTTTTTTTGATATATTCGATTATTTTTCCATACTCTGCTTCTAAGTTTTGAATTTCTTCATCCAACATATTAATAATTTTTTGTTTTTCTGTGGAATTTGACATCCAGAATTGTTCAGGATTATCGTATGGCTGATATGCTTGTTGCTCTTCTGCTTTTCTTTTTTGTTTTTTATTTATAATCAACTGTTGTATATCCAATCCTAGCTTGCTTTGTTGAATAAAACCTGGAGAGGCCGTTTTAAGTGACTCCATTAACTCCATTCTTCGTTTAATTTCTTGTTTTTTTTCGTCTATTCTTGTCAAATGTGCTTCAAGAATTTTTTTATCATTTTGTCTAGCAATATCGTCATCATTAGTGAGCGGTATACCATCGTGTTCATTGGAACTTCGTGCGTAATTGTTTGTATCATACACTAAAGGTGTTAGAGGTGAAATCGGTATAATTCTGGAGTTGCTACTTGGCGAACTTGGTGGTGTTGTTGACATATATAATATAAATATATAATAAACTAAATACATCTTTTACACATGTAGGTCACACAGAAAATATATTATGAAATTATTATTTACTCGTATGTTAATAATAATTTTTAAGTTTTTATAATAATATTTTTATATTTTTTATGATTTTTGTAATTTTATCTAATATGTAGGTCACAAATGCCGGCCATATTATTTAGTTACTGTAGGCTACACCCGCCATTCCGCTCATAACTCTTAGCACGTTGTAGTTAACAGCGTACACTCTGACCTTGGCGGTGGCAACACCAGACACGGTAGGAGAAGAAAGAACCAATTGAAGAACAGCGTTATCGATTCTGGAGAAGTTGCAGCTTCCAGATGGTTGGTGTTCCTCAGGTCTAAGGGCGAATGAGTAGATGTTGATACCAGTGTCAGGGGCACGGGTGTGGTGTTGGAAAGGTTGGACAACATCGAAGTATGATCCCTCACGCTCAGAGAATCTGTCTTGGCCGTTAAGTTGAAGCTTAGCGGTGACGACAGGGTTCTCACCCCA
>MDTG01060531.1_pt1 | contig 18777 bp, 19 predicted proteins | sample 811421 | NCBI WGS metagenome assembly MDTG01 (sample SAMN05326645, study PRJNA326480) | marine metagenome | isolation source: seawater | place: Pacific Ocean: South East | collected 2011
CGTTGATAGGCTGGGTGTGGAAGTGCGGTAACGCATGTAGCTGACCAGTACTAATAGCTCAATTGGCTTGATTTATGCACTGAAAAAAATTTTAATTAGAGAATTGATATTAAAGACTTACAAAACTGGATATTTTTCTTAACATGGTATTTATATAATAATAATTTTTTGATTATAAAAATATAAATGCATAAATTAGAAAATTTTAAAAAGAAAATTTTTATTTTATCTATATCAAGCGATATTGGTTACGAGTTAGCGATTGATTGGATTAATAAAGGTCATAATGTTTACGGGACATTTAAAAATTTTAGTGACAAATGTAAAATTTTAAAAAATAAAGGCGCCGAGATTTACAAATTAGACTTAAAAAAAAATGAAAACGTCACAAATTTTTTTAAGAGAAAAAAACCAAAATGGGACTGGCTAATTATTGCAACAGGAAACCAAGACCCAATTGGTAATTTTCTTGATGTTAATGATATGGAATGGATTAATTCCATTGAAATAAATTTCACTAATCAGTTTCTCTTTTTAAAAAAAATATTACCATATCGCACTAAAAAAAATTCTAGAGTTCTATTTTTTGCAGGAGGAGGAACTAATAATGCTACTATAAATTATTCAGCATATACAATATCTAAAATTGCGTCTATTAAGATGTGTGAACTTCTAGCAACAGAAATAAAAGATGTTATATTTACAATCCTTGGTCCTGGTTGGGTAAAAACAAAAATCCATAAATCGACTTTATTAAATAAAAAAGGTTCAGAAAAAAATTATAAAAAAACAATTCAAATGCTAAATAGTGATAAATGTTACCCTATGGAAAAAGTTATTAAAGTTTGTAATTGGATTTTAAACCAAAAAAAAGAACTTGTTAATGGACGTAACTTTAGTGCAGTTCATGACCCATGGGAAAATAAAAAGATATACAGAATATTAAAAAATAAAAATAATTTTAAATTAAGAAGGTTCGGTAACGAGATTTTTAAAAATTGATTAAAAGTATGAATGAAGATTTAAGATTAAAAATAATTTCTATAATTAAAAATTCTGGTGAAGGACACATTCCTAGTTCATTTTCTATAGTAGATATTATAGATTATTTATATGGAAATGTTTTAAAAATATATAAAAACCCATCCCATGAAAATAGAGATTATTTTATATTAAGTAAGGGGCATGGTTGTGCTGCGTTATATACAGTTCTTAACAAACATGGTTTTCTTACAAACACTCAACTTAAAAGTTACTCCAATAAAAATTCAATACTAGGTGGTCATCCGGACAGCACAAAAATACCACACGTTGAGGCAAGCACTGGTTCATTAGGACATGGCTTTCCAATGGCATGTGGTATTGCTTTAGGATTAAAAATAAAAAAAAAAAGAAATAAAGTTATAACATTATTAGGAGATGGCGAGTGTCATGAAGGAACTATTTGGGAAAGCGCCAATATCGCATCTAATAGAAATCTCACTAATTTAATAGCAATAATAGATTGGAATAAGTCTGCCCAACAGCTTATGCCTATAGAAAATTTAAAAAATAAGTGGATATCTTTTGGGTGGGAGGTGCATGTTATTAATGGGCATTGTAAAAAAAATTTTAATTATATGAGTAAAGTTATAAAGAAAAAAAAAAATACTAAACCTGTAGTTTTTTTAGCTCAAACAATTAAAGGTAAAGGAGTTAGTTTTTTGGAAGGACATGGAAAATGGCATCACAAAATACCCAATGATAAAGAGCTTGAAGAAATTAAAAAAGAATTAAATATGATTTAAATAATTTGTATGAAAATAAGAGAAGTATTTGCAGAACTAGTTTTTAAACTTGGAAAAAAAGACAGAAATCTTGTCGTATTGGTAGGTGATATCAGTCATGGTATTTTAAAAAAATTCAGGGAAAAATTTCCAAATAGATATTACAACATAGGAATATGTGAACCATCAATGGTTAATTTAGCTGCCGGATTGTCTAAAGTTGGTTTAAATCCTGTGATACATACTATTGCTCCATTCTTAATTGAGAGATCTTACGAACAAATTAAACTAGATTTTGGTTATCAAAAACTTCCTATCAATATAGTTTCAGTCGGAGGTGCATTTGATTATACAAAGCTCGGATGTAGTCATCACTGTTATACCGATGTTTCTCTATTATCTCACTTTAAAGACTCAAATATAATTTTACCTGCTAGCATAGAAGAATTTCAAAAACTATTTATTAAAATTTACAAGAATAAAAAAATAAATTATTTCCGCATACCTGAGAATAAACATGATGTAAAAATTAACACTAAAAAAATCATTTTTGGTAAAATTGTTAAAATTTTTAACGGAAAAGATATCAGTTTAGTTGCTAGTGGCACTATGTTGAAACATGCAAAAGTGGCTGCAGAGAATTGTAGAAAAAATGGAATTGATGTAGAATTATTGTATGTACATACACTCAAACCTTTTGATAAAAAATCGATAATAAAAAGTGTTAATAAAACCAAAAAAATTATTACAGTGGAAGATCTATCTGCACACGATGGACTATACTCACTATGTTTAAAGTCAATTTATAATTTAAATAATATTAAAGCAAAACAACTTGCAATAAAAGATTTTATTCACAGCTACGGATCTTTTAATGACCTTTGTGAAAAAAGCGGATTAGATACTAAAACTATAATTAGAGAAATTAAAGCGCTTCATGCTAAGTAAGATTATTAAAGATATTTCAAGAAACAATAAACACTCTTTTAAAAATAAGTTTTATAAAAAAATTAATCTTAAATTGATTAATCAAATTAAAAAGAGCGATTTTAAAAAAAAAAATAAAAAAAAAATCAATTTTTCAATATTTGGAAAAATAGTTTTTCCATTTTTTTCAATGGGGTCAATTAACTCTCTGCACTTATTTGGACTAGATGAAATAATATTATTTTGTTATTATTTTTCATCTAAAAGAAAATATAAAAAAGTTGCAGATATTGGTGGAAACCTAGGATTACACAGTATTATAATGAGCCGTTTTTACGATAAGATCGATTGTTATGAGCCAGATCTAAATCACATAAAAAAAATAAAAGAAAACTTAAAATTGAACAAAGTAAAAAATGTAAGGGTCATAAAAAAGGCAGTTACAAATAAAAATGGTAATGTTAAATTTATAAGAGTGCTAGGAAATACCACAGGGAGCCACATTTCTGGAGCCAAAAATAACCCTTATGGAAAATTGGAAAAATTTAATGTTAAATGTGTAAAATTTTCAAAGATCATCAAAGATTATGATTTCATTAAGATTGATGCAGAGGGTGAAGAGGCAAAAATAATTAAAAATACCCGTTATAATGATTGGAATAATGTAGATGCGGTTTTAGAAGTTGGTTCCAAAAAAAATGCGCAAGTTATCTTTAGGTATTTAAAATATTTAGATGTTGCAATGTATTCACAAAAAAAAAATTGGAAAAAAGTTATAACAATCAAAGACATGCCTTTTTCTTATAAAGAAGGAAGTCTATTCATATCAAAAAGAAATAAATTTAATCTTGAAAAAATATAAATTAGAGAAACATGGTTTAGAGGTCTTTAGAGGTTTTACTTTTCGAGATAAAATTAAAATAAAAAATTATTTTGAAAAAAAACTTTTTAAGTCTTTTGGTATAAAAAGAAAATATAATATTAGCTCATATCATAAATGGTTCAAAAAAGAGAGGATAAATCATGAAAAATTGATGAGTGCTACTAATAGGCATTTTTATCCTCCAAATCACATTAAAAATATTTTTTTTTCCAAAAAAAAAATTTTTTTTAAAAATTTATTAAAATTAATTGGAAAATACTCAATACATGATGAAGGTCTTGGATGGATATCATTTAGATTGATAAGGCCCTATGAGTTTAAAGACGGTTATCCCTTAAGTAAAAAAATTTGGGGACCAGGTGGTAAAATTTACTCTGTTATTTTTAATATAAACAACGCAGAGAAATATAATTCTTTGGGCTTAGTGATAAATAGTCACAAAAAAAAATATCCTAAAAAACTATTTTCCAATTCAAAATTTTGTAAATCTGAATTTAGATTCAACGGGGACTTAAAAAAAATTAAAATTGACAGATTCAAAATAGATCAAAATGATTGTTTAATTTTTCATCCAGGCTTGTTACATTGTGAAGAAACTGATATTAAATCAAAAAGTACCAGATTTAGCGTTGAAATAAGGTTTAAAAGAATTGAAAAATAAACTCTCAAAATTTATTTTAGGCACTAGTCATTTTGGAGGATATGTTAAGTTTAAAAATGCAGAAAAAATTATTATAAAATCCTACAAATATGGCCTTAAAAATATAGATACAGCGCCTATGTATGGTGAAAATAATGCCGAAAAATTTATAGGATTAATAAAAAAAAAAAATAATCTTAAATTAAATATATTTTCAAAAGTTGGACTACAAGGATTCAAAAAAAATAATAAATTTTATGTGAAAAAGTTACCACTAAATTTTAGAAATATAATTACCTCTGTAGAGAAATCATTATTAGATTTAAAAGTTGATCGTTTAGATCTGTTACAATTACACTATTTTGATAACAAAACCTCTCTAGATGAAACTTTTTCGGCAATTACTAAATTGATAAAATCAGGAAAAATTAAAAATTATGGCCTTTGTAATTATTATCCTTATCAATTAATAAAATTATTAAAATTTTTAAATAAGAAAAATATAAAAAAACCATACTCATCCCAAATTCACTACAATCTTATCGAGAGAAGAGCAGAAACAGATTTGATACCAATTCTAAAAAGAAATGATATAAAAATTTTTGCTAATCGAGTTTTTTCAATGGGAATTCTTTCAGGTCAATATGCTCAATTAAATAAATACCCAAAAGGAAGCCGTGCAAGTAAAAGCTTGAGAATATCAAACTATATAACAAAACAAAATGTTAAAGTTTCTCAAATACTTAATTCTATTTCAAAAAAAATAAAGACGGAAACTATTAATTTTTCTATAAAATGGCTTGAAATAAATAAAAATATAAATAACCCTATTATTGGCATTAATAATGTAAATTATTTAAAAAATTTTTATACAAAAAATATAAATTTAAAAAAAAAAGACATGTTAAAAGTAGAAAAAAATTTAAAAATTTTTAGAAAAAGTATTATGTCCAGTCCTAAAAAATATTTGATTTTATGATAAAAAAAAAAGTTTGTTTAATACTTGGAGGATCAGGTTTGATTGGAAATGAAGTTTCCAAATTTTTTTTAAAAAAGGATTATTTTTCCATTATTTTGGATATAAAAAAACCTAAAAAAAACACATCAAGCTTATTTGTTAAAACAGACTTTACAAATGAAAAAAAACTAAATCAAAGTCTTAAAAAAATTAGGAGATATAAAATTTGTACAATAATTAATGCAGTTAGAATAAATAAAAATATTAGTAGCCTCAATCAAGAATTAAATTATTTTGATGAAATTGCCTCATATGCTAAAATAAATTTAATTGTTTTTATTAATTTATATAATTTGATTAAAAAAAATAAAACAGAATTTATTAATATATCTTCGACTAATTCTATATCAATTTCTCAACAATCAATATTTTACCATGTTTCAAAAGTAGCATCAAATCAATTAATGAAATCACTTGCTGTAAAATATGGAAAATACAATTTAAGATTCAATAATATTTCATTAGGAATAGTGGATAACAATAAAAAATCTGATAATAGGATCTTTAAAAAAGCTTTAAGAAAAGCATTACCTTTACAAAAAAAAGTAAGTTTACAAGATATTGCAAACTTGGCTTATTATTTATCAGAAAATAATAATACAATCACAGGTCAAGATATAATTTTAGACTCTGGCATGTTATTAAAAGATCAATTTTCAATTTTAATAGATAAATGAATATAAATTATGTGAAATTATCAAAGTTTAAACAAATAGACTGGTGGAAAACAAAATTTCAAAGCAGAGAAAAAAGATTTCTTCTAAAGGCATTTGAGGAAAAAAATTTTACTTCAGGAAAAAATAATTTAATTTTAGAAAATAAATTAAAGAAAATTTTTGGTAGTAAACATTGTATTACTTGCAACAGCGGGACATCAGCTCTTATTATGTCTCTAATAAGTATAGATATAAAGCCTGGCGATGAGATAATAATTCCAAATTTTACTTGGGTTGCAACCGCTAATGCGGCTGCAATTTTAGGTGCAAAATTAAAATTGGTTGATTGTAAAAAAAATACTCCGATCATGGATGAAAATAAAATTGAACGTTTAATTACTTCTCGCACAAAGGCAATAATTGCAGTCAATTTTCATGGACGTTCTTGTAATTACAAAAAAATTCTTTCTTTAGGAAAAAAATACAAACTAAGTATCATTGAAGATAATTGTAAAGGCATTAAAGGCTTATCAAATAAAAAAAAGTTAGGCACTTTTGGAATTATGGGATGTCATTCTTTGGGTATGATTTCTCTTTTACCCGCGGGATTTGGGGGCTTTATTGTTACTAATAATAGCTCTTTAGCAAAAAAATTGAAACTTATAAGAGATAATGGAGTTAATCGAGAGTTTAGTAATGAAAAATTATCTTTTTTGGGAGCCAATTTTAAACTATCTGGTTTATTAGCCTCATTAGCAAATTCTCAAGTAAAAACTATAGAAAAAAAAATCAGAAAATTAAAAAAAATTTATAATCTTTATGAAAATAATTTAAATAATCCAAACATCAAACTATTAAAAATAAATATCGATAAAGGCGAAATTCCTTTGTGTATTGACTTACTTTCAAAACATAGAAATAAACTTGAAAAGTATTTAAAATCAAAAAGAATATCAATTTCAAAATTTCATATAAATATTTCAGAGTCAAAATTAGTCAATATTAAAAATAGAAAGTCCTTGTATAGAAATTCTTATTTATTTTCTAATTACGGTTTTATGCCTCCTTGTGGACCAGATCAAAATTTAAATGATATTTTTAAAGTTATAAGCTTAATAAATAATTGGAAACCATAATACAGAAAATATTTATTTAGAATAGACTTTAAAACTGGACAAATAAATTTAAGTCTTTAAACAGAACAATTATAAAAATTTTTTTTATGAAAAAAAGAAAAAAAATAGTCTTGTGCCATGGTGTTTTTGATGTAGTGCACTCAGGTCATATAAATTATTTAAAAAAAGCAAAACAGTTAGGAGACATTTTGGTTGTTTCTGTAACTTCCGACAACTATGTTAACAAAGGTCCTGGTAGACCAGTTTTCAATATCAATCAGAGAATTAATTTTTTAACTGAATTAAAACTTGTAGATAGAGTTTACGAAAGCAATGATTATACTGCGGAGAAAATCATTGAAAAAATTAGACCAGATATTTATTGCAAGGGAATAGATTATTCCGATAAAAAAAAAATTAAAAATGACAGGAATTTGTTAAAAGAAATTAAGTCTTTAAAAAAATGTGGTGGTAAATTTATTGCAGTTAAAGAGAAGAAATTCAGCTCAAGCAAACTAATAAATCAAAATAGTTTACTGAATTTAAGTAGAAAAAATATTGATTATATCAAATCGATCAAAAAATATACTAGTTTGAGTGGGATAAACAAAGATTTAAAAAAAATAAAAAAACTCAAGGCATTAGTTATAGGAGAAATGATAATAGACAATTATATTTTCATTGATCCCGTTGGCAAATCTGGAAAAGAACCAATTTTAATTTATAAAAAGAAAAATGAAAATAAGTTTATAGGTGGAACAGGTTATATTTCAAACTTGATATCTTCTTTTGTAGACTCTGTTTATCTAATAACATGTGTAGGGGAAAAAAAAGACGAATTAAATTTTATTAAAAAAAATTTAAACAATTCTATTAAATTCAATTATGTTTTAAAAAAAAATTCTCCAACAATTATTAAAACAAGATATTTGGATTCATATAAAAATAATAAAATTATGGGTATTTATAAGATTAATGATGAACTTATATCTGGTATAGAGGAAAAAAAAATAATTGATAAGTTGAAAAAATTAGTAAAAAAATGCGACTTAATAATATTAGCTGATTATGGGCATGGCTTTATGACTAAATCAATTAGAAATTATTTACAAAAATTTAAAAAAAAACTTTTTTTAAATACCCAAATTAATTCTTTTAATAGAGGATTTCACACTTTATCAAATTATAAATCTGCTAATTGTATAGTTTTTAATGAAAGTGAATTAAGACATGAAATGAGGGATCAAACTTCAGGTCTTGATAGATTAATTAAAAAATTAAAAAATAAAATAAAATCGCAACACATAATAGTTACACAAGGAAGATTTGGTTCGACTCATTTTGTAAAAAATAAGAAGTACTATTGCCCTGCCTTTAGCGATAGCGCAATTGATTCAACTGGAGCAGGCGATACATTTTTTAGTCTAGCTTCACTCGGACTGTCTGCAAAAATTAATTACAAATTAATGAATTTAATATCTAGTATCGCCTCTGGATACTCTGTAAATAATTTAACTAATAAGAAATATTATAATAGACAGCTATTAAATAGACATCTCAATTATATGCTTGAATAAGGAATGAAAAAAAAGTTCTTAATCATTGGAAGCAATTCATTCACTGGTTCAAATTTTATAAATTATTGTCTTAAAAAAAGTCATAAAATAATAGGTATTAGTAGATCTAGCGAAGTTCAAGATTTTCATTTGGCTTATAAAGATAACCCAAAATCAAAAAAAAATTTTATATTTTTTAAACTTAATTTAAACAAAGATTTAAATAAAATTATAAAATTGATTAAACAAACACAGCCATCTCATGTAGTTAATTTTGCTTCTCAAAGTATGGTTGCACAAAGTTGGATTTCACCTGTTGATTGGTACCAAACCAACATAATATCATCGGTGAATTTAATAGAACATATCAAAAATTGTAAATTTATAAAAAAATACGTTCACATCTCAACCCCAGAAGTTTATGGTACTACCAAAATTAACATGAGTGAAAACAACAATTATAATCCTACAACCCCTTATGCTATTTCAAGAGCGTGTTTTGATACTCACTTAATGCAGGTTTATAAACATACTGGTTTTCCAGTTGTTTTTACAAGAGCTGCAAATGTTTACGGACCAGGACAACAATTGTATAGAATTATTCCTAGGAGCATATTCTCGTGTTTTACAAATAAAAAGCTTAAACTAGATGGAGGTGGTTCTTCAAAACGATCATTTATCTATATTGATGATGTAGTTAGCGCAACTTACAAAATTGCTATCAAAGGGAAGAATGGTGAAATTTATCATATTTCAAATAGTAAATTAATATCAATAATAGATCTAGTAAAAAAGATATTTAAAATATGTAAATCAAATTTTAATGAAAAAGTAATAATCGGACAAGAGAGAAAAGGTAAAGATAAAGTTTACTCTTTAAATAGTAGAAAATTACGCCAAGAATTGAAATGGAAAATAAATGTGAATTTAGAAAAAGGTATTAAAAAAACTTTAGATTGGTTTTTAAAAAATCAAAAAAATTTAGTTAGGCAAAAAATATATTATAAACATAAAAAATAGTTGTTATGAAAATTCTTGTATTAGGTGGGTGTGGTTATATTGGCACAAAACTTGTTAATGATCTTTTAAATAAAAATCTAAAAATAATAGTCTACGACTCACAGTGGTTTGGAAATTTTTTGAGGCCACATAAAAATTTGATAGTAATTAAAGGTGACATAAGATCAATTAATAACAAAGTTTTTAAAAACATTAATACTGTAATTCATTTAGCTAATATTGCGAATGACCCTAGTGTTGATTTAAGTCCAGTTTTATCATGGGACGTAAATGTTTTAAGTTTAATTGATATCTTGAATAAATGTAAAAGAAATAAAGTTAAACAATTTATATATTCAAGCTCGGGAAGCGTTTATGGAATAAAAAAAGAAAAAAAAGTTGTAGAGGATTTAGATCTTGTGCCAGTTTCAACTTATAATAAAACTAAAATGATAGCAGAAAGAATTATTTTAAGTTTTAAGGATGATTTTATTTGCCATAGTATTCGTCCAGCCACAGTTTGCGGCTACTCACCTAGAATGAGGTTTGATGTTTCAGTTAATAATTTAACAATACAAGCATTAAATGATAAAGTTATAAATGTTTTTGGAGGAAATCAAATACGACCCAACGTAAATATAGGTGACATTTCCAGGATTTTTCAACATTTTGTATTTAATAAAAATAAGATAAAACCAGGTTTTTATAATGCTGGATTTGAAAATCTATCTATACTTGAAATTGCAAAAATAATTACACAATTTACCGTAGCAAAAATAAATATAACCAAAAATACTAACGATCCTAGATCTTACAGACTTGACTCCTCAAAACTATTAAAGACTGGTTTTAAACCTCAATATACTGTTAGAGATGCGATCAAAGATTTGATTGTTATGTTTAAAAAAAAAAAATTAAAAGCAAGCAATATAAATTATACTGTCAGTTGGATGAAGAAAAATAAGATTAAATAATTATGGGACAAGAAATAAATTTATTAGAAAAATATCCTAAAGCTAAAAGAAATTTAGAGGAAAGAGCTAATTCAAAGACAGAAAAAGAGAGAGAAATTGCGAGATTATTTGATAAAGAGTTCTTTGATGGTGACAGAAGACATGGTTATGGTGGGTACAATTATAACCCCAAGTATTGGTCCAGAGTAGTACCTGATTTTAAAAAATATTGGAAATTGACCGCAAAAAGTTCATTACTTGATGTTGGTTGTGGAAAAGGGTTTATGCTGTATGATTTTAAGAGATTGATTCAAGGAATAACAGTTAAAGGTATAGATATATCAAGTTACGCAATTGAAAATTGCCATCATGAAATGAAGAATTTTGTAAAAGTTGGTAACGCAAATAAACTTGAATTTGATGATAATAAATTTGATTATGTAATTTCAATAAACACAATACATAATTTAGATTTAAATGAATGTAAAAATGCTATTAAAGAAATTTCCAGAGTATCAAGCAAAGGAAGTTTTATCACAGTTGATGCATACAGTAATACTGACGAAAAAAAAAGAATGTACGATTGGAATTTAACAGCAAAAACTATTTTATCAGTTGATGAATGGAAACTATTGTTTAAAGAATTAAAATATGATGGTGATTATTTTTGGTTTATTCCATGATAAATTATTTAAGTTTATATAAAATATTTTTCTATTTAAGATTTGTTGAAGAAACAATATCAAATAAATATTCAGAAGGGAAAATGCGATGTCCAGTACACTTATCAATTGGACAGGAAGCTATTTCAGCAATTTTTTCATGTTTAGTAAAAAAAAAGGACTTTGCTATAAGCATGCACAGACCACACGCTCATTATTTAGCAAAAGGAGGAAATTTGAATAAAATGATAAGTGAGCTATATGGTAAAGAGACAGGATGTTCTAAAGGAAGAGGAGGCTCAATGCACTTAATAGATGAAAACATAAATTTTATGGGTTCCACATCTATTTTAGGAAACAACATCCCTATCGGTGTAGGTTTGGCATTATCTTCAAAAACTTTAAATAGAAATAACATAACATTTATTTTTCTAGGTGATGCATCTGTTGAACAAGGCTCATTTCATGAGTCTCTAAATTTTGCAGCAGTTAATAATTTAAAAATAGTTTTTATATGTGAGAATAATGGATTCTCAGTTTATACCGACTTAATTTCACGGCAACCTAGTAATAGGAAAATTTTTGAATTAGCGAAAAGCATCGGAGTAAAATCAAGTTTTTCTAAAGGTAAAAATTTACAAGATATTTACTATAAAATGAAAAATGCTGTCGATTATGTAGACAAAAACAAGAAACCCTTTTTTTTAGAAATTAAAACCACAAGATGGTTAGAACATTGCGGACCAAATGATGACAGTAAATTGGGTTATAGATCTTTAAAAGAATTAGAACTTTGGAAAAAAAACGATTTTTTAATTCAAGTCAAATCTAAATTAGATAAAAATTCAAAAACAATAAATAAAATTGAAAATGCAATAAAGTTAAAAGTTTTCAAAGCTTTTAAATTTGCTGAAAAATCAAATTTCCCGAATTATAAAGATTTATTTAAGGGAATTTATGAATAAAACTAAAAAAAAATTTAGTGAAGCAATCAATGATGCATTATTTTTTTCATTGAAAAAAGACAAAAACCTTCTTTGTTATGGCCTAGGTATCAATGACCCTAAAAGAACCTTTTCAACCACTTTTGGATTACTAGAAAAATTTGGAAAAAAAAGAGTTTTTGAAGTACCGAATTCAGAAAATACAATTATGGGACTATCAGTTGGTGCAGCAATTGGTGGAATTAAATCAGTAATTACTCATCAAAGGTTAGATTTTTTTTTATTAGCGATGGATCAATTGGTTAATTCAGCTGCTAAATGGAAATATATGTTTGGAAGAAAAAAATCTCTGCCTATAACAATTAGATTAATAATTGGAAGAGGTTGGGGACAAGGGCCCACTCATTCACAGAATTTACAATCATGGTTTTATCATATACCAGGACTTAAAATAGTATGTCCTTCAAATCCTATGGACGCAAAAGAATTACTTATCAACTCTATATTTGATCCTAACCCAGTAATATTTATAGAGCACAGATGGCTACATAATGTTTACGGCTATGTAAAAAAGGCCAAAGTTAAAAAATTAGAATTAAAAAAAGTCTTAAAAAGCGGAAAAGATTTGACATTAATATCAAATGGTTACTTAACTATAGAGGCTATTAAAGCATCTGAAATATTAAAATCTCATTTCGGTATAGAATTAGAAATTATTGATCTTAAAATAATAAAGCCTTTAAATTTAAATTTAATATTTAACTCTGTAAAAAAAACAAAAAGAATTATTTGTTTAGATACTGGAATGACCTCAGGCTCAATCTCCAGTGATATAGTTAGCAAAATTTTAACAAAATATATGAAAAAATTAAAATCACCACCAATAATTATGGGATTACCCGATGTACCTATTCCGAGCACTTACTCTGGAGCAAAATTTTATATAAATTACAAAGACATAGTTTTTCAGATTTTAAAACTAATGAAAATTAAAAAAAAAGTTAATAAAAAATTATTTAAACTTAACAAAAAAATAGATATTCCTGGAAACTGGTTCAAGGGTCCATTTTAATGAAAACAAATTTTAAAGCAGCTGTTTTAAAAAATTTTAGAAGTAAACTTGATGTATTAAATATTCCTTTAAAAAATCCAGAAAAAAACCAAATATTAGTTAAATTAAAATATTCAGGAATTTGTAGAAGTCAATTAATGGAAATTGATGGAAAAAGAGAAAACAAAAAATGGTTACCTCATTTACTTGGCCATGAGGGCTCTGGAGTAGTTTTAAAGGTAGGAAAAAATGTAAAAGGATTTAAACTAGGAGACAAAGTTTTCCTAAGCTGGATAAAAAAAAACAATAGAGATTGTTCTAATATCAGCTATTCTTATAAAAAAATTAAAATTAATGCTGGTAAAGTTACGACTTTTTGTTCACATTCGATTGTTTCAGCTAATAGAGTATATCATTTACCCAAATCTGTTAATTTTAAAGTCGGTGCACTTTTAGGTTGCGCATTTCCAACCGGTTTTGGGATGGTATTAAAAAGTATTTCAAAAAAAAAAAAAATTAAACTTTTAATAGTAGGTTTAGGAGGTATAGGTTTATCATCGCTTATTGCAGCTATAATTTTAAATTACAAAAATATTGATATATTAGAAAATAAAAAAATAAAGATTAATTTTATTAAAAACATTATCAAAAATAAAAATATAAACTTTTATTCTAATCATATTTTAATTAAAGAGAATTATTACGATAATGTAATTGAAACTTCTGGAAATGAAAAAATTTTATCTAAAAGTTTAAATTTTATTCACAATAGAGGAAAAGTAATTTTTGCTTCACATCCGCATTCAAAATCAAAAATGAAAATCAACCCTCATGATTTAATAAAAGGAAAAAAAATAATCGGTAGCTGGGGTGGAAATATTAAATTCAATAAAGATATTGGAGATATTGTAAAAATAATTAATCAATCAAAATCTATAAATAAATTATTTACTAATAAAATTTATAATTTGAATCAAATAAACTTAGCTATAAAAGATTTTCAAAAAGGCAAAGTAATTAGACCATTAATTAAATTTTAATAAAATGTTTATAAAAAATTATTTATTTTTGGTTAAAATTATTTTTTTATTTCCAATTATATTAATATTTTTAATTTTCAGAATTTTTCTTAATATTAGAATTGGAATGATAGAGACAAGTTCTTTTGGTCATATGTTAATTCCTATTGAAATTTTTTTATGTGAAAAAAAGGATAAAAAACTTGAAAATACTGACCTTGTTTTATGGTTTTGTGAAAATCCAGCAAAACTAGATATGCGTGTAAAGACTTTAAACACTTATATTTTGGAAAAATGGAGAAAAAATTTATTAATTTTACCAAGACATTTATTAGAACCCTTATATATCTTATTTTATAAGTTTAAATCTACCAGAAAGTTTGTTTATATAGTTAAAGAAAAAAACCCTATTGGCAAAGTAAGCTTTCTACCTGGTAAAAAAATTGACGAATATAATTTGTTAAAAAAGTATGAACCTTTTATTAAATTTTCTAAAAAGGAAGAAAACTTAGCAACAGAAATCTTAACCAAGTATAGTCTAAACAAAAATGATAGAATAGTATGCTTTGCGGGAAGGTCTCAATTTTATAAAAATGAAAAATTATCAGCCAGAAATTCTAATGTATTAAATCAGATTGATGGTATGAAGTTTTTAATTGATAATGGTTATAAGGCAGTACGCTTAGGAAAAGATGAAGAAGTACAACTGCCTCAAATACATGATAATTTAATTGATTTTTCTTTTTCAAGGGATAGATCAGATTTTTTAGATTTATACTTAGTATCCATATGTGAGTTCTTTGTATCTCCTGCATCGGGAATAAATGAAATGGCAACAATAATGAGAAAAAAAAAGTTATTGATAGATTTTTCACATTTTGAAAATTTGTATAAACAAAATTTATCTTTTATACCAATTATTCTACCTAAAAAAATTTTTTCAAAAAAACAAAATAAAATAATACCATATTCAAAATTTTTTGAATTTAAATTTGAGCAAATAAATGATTTTAATAAACTTGAAGAAGGTGGGTATCAATTAATTGATAACACTAGTGATGAAATTAGATATGCAATTAATAACATGTCACGTTTAGTTAAAAATAAAATAAATTTTGAGCAAAAAAAAATAAGACAACAAAAATTTTGGGACAATTTTGAAAAATTTTATGCATTCAGTCCAAAGAATACTATAATTTGCCCAACTTTTTTTGATAATAATGAGGACTATTTAATAAACTAGAATTATCAACATTTTTTGATAGTTCATTTTTAAATTTTTAAATTTCATTTTTTTCATTTATTTTATTATAGAAAGTTCTATTAGAATTAAAATAATATTTGTTTATCTTTTTTTTCATTAAATCTATTTCATTTAAGAAATTTTTTCCTATAAGTTTCTTTTTTAAAAAAAAATTTATTATGTCAAAATAAAAAAAAGATAATCTATTAAAATGCTCATGTTTATAATTCACTTTATCAGATTTAATAAAGAACAAAACATACTTATAAATAAAAATTAATAATAAAAGAATAAGACTATTCATATATCTACAAGTGTTAAATAAATAAGAATAAATTAATTCATATTCTCTTGAGATATTAACTTTTTCGCTTAACTTTTTTTTTGAAAATTCGAAACTTGTTTCATTTAAAAACGAATTGATTATAGCATTAAAATCTTTGCCATTTTTAATTTTTTTAATATCAAACAAAAATGCGCGTTTATTCAAAATTTTTAAATATGGCTTAAACAATTTATTAAAATCGTAAATTTTATAATTTGTAGCATAATTTTTTGGACTCATAACCTTGATATTATTAAAATTTTTATTTGTTACAAATTCAGAGAATGTAATTTTGATACCTTTTCTAATTCTGTGTAACCATAAAGAGTAAAGAAAACTAGTCTGGTCTCTAAATAAAATCAGATAATTAGGTTTTTCAAATAATTTTTCCATAGAATTATAATTTTCACTTAAATCTTTAAAACCATTAAAATGATATCCTAACAAATTTTCATGAGATATTATTACTTTCGAATGATTTTTGGTAATTTTTTTTAAAATTATTTTAGCCTTTTTTAAAGAAATTTTTTTTTTATTATAATTAATAACTATTTTTTCAATTGTTTGTCTTTCTTTTTTATTTACTATTAATTTATAATTAGAAAAAATTTTATTTTCGGCTGTAAATACTTTGCTTTGTAAAAATTTACTAGCTGACTTATGCATTCCGATGTGTACGAAAAATTTTTGATTTGTCATTCTTAGGAAATGTCAAAAATCTATATCATAATTGCTTTATTTGTAAAGATATTTGAAAAGCAATATTCTTGTTGAGAATTTTTAAAGAATAATGTAATTAATTTTCTTCTAAATTTCAAAAATACATTTTATTGAAAATATTAAAAAATAGATATAACTAATAAATTTTTGGCATGATTAAAGAAAAATTTTTTTTTATTTTTGATAAATTAAATTTATTAATCACATATATCGCTGCATATTTTAATAGTCCCTTTATTTGTTATTTGTCTATTTTAATTGCCTTAAAGAGATATAATTTTTTTACAAAAAGAAAAAAAAAAAATATTTTAATTTTATATAGATCAATAGGCATATTCGATCTTGAAAAATTTAATTATCTAAATCAAAGTCATTCACTATTAATAATGCCAAGAATTCATTTAAAAATAATTTTTCATATTTTTTTTAAGGATTTTAATCACTCAATAAATGATAATAATTATTTAACAAAGAACTTACACATAGAGAATAAAAAAAAGTTATATAGAGATTTCCTAAGTAAGGTATTTTTTTATCTGAATAAAAAATTTAATTTCTCATCAATCCTAAGCTTTAATTTTAGATATTATGCAGAAAGAGAACTGCATTTTGCAGCTAAAAATAATAAAATTAAATTTGTATGTCTACATAAAGAAAGTTTAATTTTCCCTGGAGAAATGAAGTCTTATTATGAATTATTGAAATCTTATGGAAAGTATGGTGGTGATTATATTTTATTTTATAACAGTGATTTAAAAAATATTTTATCAAAAACTACTATAACAGCATCAAAAAATTTAAAAGTAATAGGAATGCCAAGAGCAGATTATTATTTTAGAAAAAAAATTAAATCAAAGAGTAAAAAATTTATTCTTGTTTTTTTAATTAATCCAAAAAGAATGATTCATGGAATGAAAAAAAAATATCTCAAAAATTTAAAGATAGATTTAAAAGAACTAAACTGGACACAATCATCATTTAATTTAATTGATGACATTCTAGATTTTGCAAAGAAAAACCCTGATGTAGAATTCATATTTAAAACTAAAAAACTTTTTCTGGAAGACGTTGATTTGAATAAAAAAAGTCAAGAAAGTATGGTTTATAATGCTAAATTAAGAAACTGTAAGTTAACATTTGGTGAGGATAGTAGGCAACTTATCGAAAAGTCAAGATGTGTTATTGGTTTTAATTCAACAACCTTAATTGAAGCCTTAATTTTAAAGAAACCAATTATCGTACCAACATTTGGTTTAAAAAAAACAATTTCAAAAAATTTTACTTTAAATTTAAAGAATTCAGCTTTTTACGCAAAAAATAAAAAAGAACTAAATAAAGTTTTAAATGATGTGGTAACTGGCAAAGTTAATAGCACTAAAGCTGGAAAAAAAGTATTAAAATATATTATAAGCAAATATTTAGGAAATAATGACGGAAAATCATCAAAAAGACTTATTAATTATTTAATATAATCAAACATGAATTTTTTAAAAAAAATTATTTTTATAATTCCTAAAAATTTCCATCTAAGCTTAATAACTATATTATTTGGTATATTAATAACTGTATTTAATAAAACTTTAAATTAAAATAATGATTAGAAAGACATTTAAAATATCAAATTACCTAATAAGTGATCACCACCCACCTTTTATAATAGCAGAAATTGGCCAGTCTCATAATGGTTCAATTGAAAAAGTATTTAAATTTATAGACCAAGTAAAAGAAAACGGAGGTGATGCTGTAAAATTTCAATTACATATAGCCAGCGAGGAATCAACACTTGATGAACCGTTTAGAGTAAAAATTAGAAACTTCAAATCAAGATATGATTATTGGAAAAGTGTTGAATTTAGATCAGAGGAATGGTTCAAAATTTCAAATTATTGTAAGAAAAAAAAAATTATATTTTTAAGCTCAGTTTTTTCAAAAAAAGGAGTAGAAATATTAAAAAAAATAAAAGTCCCCGCATGGAAAGTCGCCTCAGGTGAATTTAATTCAAATTATATTTTAGATGAAATGATAAAAACACGCTTGCCAATTTTATTAAGCACTGGAATGATGAGCTTTAAAGAAATTATAAGAATGCATAGAAAATTAAACTCCAAATCTATCAAACATGCTATTTTTCAGTGCACTAGCAATTACCCTGTCAAATTACAAAATACTGGTTTAAATATAATTAAACAATTTCGAAACAAATTAAATTGTCAAATTGGTTATTCAGATCATAGTGGATCAATAGCCCCTCCTTTAATGGCACTTACATTAAACTCAAATTTAATTGAAGTGCATGTAAA
>MDTG01229363.1_pt1 | contig 18776 bp, 14 predicted proteins | sample 811421 | NCBI WGS metagenome assembly MDTG01 (sample SAMN05326645, study PRJNA326480) | marine metagenome | isolation source: seawater | place: Pacific Ocean: South East | collected 2011
CAACATCATGCAGGCGATCATCCGCCCGATACTGGATTTCATGCAGACGCTGCCGGCGTTCGTGTATCTGATTCCGGCGGTGATCTTTTTCGGCACGGGCCGCGTGCCCGGCGTGATCGCCACGGTGATCTTTGCCATGCCGCCGGCGGTGCGGCTGATGAACGTCGGGATCCGGCACGTGCCAGCCGAAAACGTCGAAGCCGGGCGAGCCTTCGGTTGCAATGGCCTGCAACTGCTGTACAAGGTTGAGCTGCCCTTGGCGCTGCCTTCGATCATGGCCGGCATCAATCAGACGATCATGCTGGCACTGTCGATGGTGGTCATCGCTTCGATGATCGGTGCCGGCGGCCTGGGCGATCCGGTGCTGGCCGGTATCCAGCAGCTGCGTCTGGGCACGGGCTTCCAGGGCGGCCTGGGCGTGGTGATCCTGGCGATCATCCTCGATCGTCTGACCCAGAGCTTTGGCACGCGACGGCGCGGGCCCGGTCTATGGGCCGGGCTGGGGCGCCTGTTCGGCCGACGAACTTGATTGGGGGGTGGCGGCTTGCCAGTATCAGTAATTCATCATAAAGGGGGAAACATGAAAACTTTTTCACGTATCGCGACAACGGCACTGCTGGCGGCGGGCATCGCCTTGGCCAGCGTGTCGGGGGCGGCGGCGCAGTCCGGCAAGACCGTCAAGATCGGCTGGACGGCTTGGTCGGATGCCGAATTCGTGACCAAGCTGTTCAAGAGCCTGGTCGAGGCGCGCACCGATTACACCGTCAAGCTGCAGATGTCGGCGATCGGCGTGCAGTATCAGGGCGTGGCCAACGGCGATCTGGATGCCATGCTCATGGCCTGGCTGCCCGACACGCACGCCGACTACTACGACAAGTTCGAGGATGACGTCGAGAATCTGGGCACGCTGTATAACGACGCACGTCTGGGCTGGGTCGTGCCGAGCTATGTGCCCGAAGATCAGCTGGCCTCGATCAGTGATCTGAAAAAACCGGGCATTGCCGACAAACTGTCCGGCAAGATCCAGGGGATCGATCCGGGCGCCGGGCTGATGCAGCTGTCGAACAAGACGATGGATGCCTATGACCTCGGCGGCTCGTATCGTCTGGTCTCGGCCAGCGGTGCGGCCATGACGGCGGCACTGTCGCGAGCCTATGACAACAAGGACTGGATCGTGGTGACCGGCTGGACACCGCACTGGATGTTCGGCAAATGGGATCTGCGTTTTCTCAAGGATCCCAAGGGCACGCTCGGCAAGGCGCAGCATATCGACGCGCTCGGACGCGAGGGGTTCTCTGCGGACTATCCGCAACTGGCCGGTGTGTTGTCGAACATGCATATCCCGCTGGCCGATCTGCAGGCCGCGATGTATGCCGCACGCCAGTCCGGCTACGACACGGCGATCGCCGACTTCGTCGATTCGCACAGCGACCTGGTCGATTCCTGGTTCGCCGACGACAAGTGATGCGCTGACAGGCCGCGCATGATACGGCCCGCGCACAAAGCCCGCCAGACGCTGTCTGTCGGGCTTTTTTGTGGGCAGGTCAAAGCGCTGTAAGCTAGCCGGCTTGATTTTCGCGGGTTTGCTCAATGACCGGCTCGACCAATCGCGCGCTGATGTTCGTGGCTATCGCGGCCACCTTCGCCGTGACCATGATGGGCACGACGCTGCCCACGCCGCTTTATCCGATCTATCAGGCGGAGATGGGGTTTTCCCAGCTGATGATCACGGTGATCTTCGCTGTTTACGCGGTCGGCGTGATCGCGGCCCTGATCGTTACAGGGGCCTGGTCGGATCAGATCGGGCGGCGCCCGATGCTCGCGCTGGGTCTTGCTCTGTCGGCGATGAGTGCTGTGTGTTTTCTGCTGGCCGACGGGCTGTGGCCGTTGCTGGCCGGGCGCCTGCTTTCCGGGTTTTCGGCCGGTATCTTCACGGGAACGGCCACGGTGGCCGTGGTCGAGATGGCGCCGCGTGTCTGGAAGCCGCAGGCGACGTTCATCGCGACCGCAGCCAATATGGGCGGACTGGGCTTCGGGCCGTTTCTGGCCGGCGTGCTGGCTGAATATCTGGCCTGGCCGCTGCGGCTTTCGTTCGGGGTTGATCTGGCGGCGATCGCGCTGGCGTGCATTGCTGTGGTACTGGCCCCGGAAACCGCCGAACGACCGGCGCACCCGCGGCTTTCCATCCGTCGGCCGTCGGTACCGCCCGAAGTGATCGGCGTGTTCGTGCCGGCCTCGATCGCCGGCTTTGCCGGCTTCGCGGTGATGGGGCTGTTCACGGCCGTGGCCCCGGCCGTGATGCACGATATTCTGGGCCACGATAACCATGCACTGACCGGGGCCGTGGTCTTCGGCGTGTTCATTGGCTCGATCAGCGGGCAAGGCCTGCAGGGCCGTCTGCCCGAGGCTGCGCGTCTTCCGGCCGGCTGCGGCGGACTGATACTGGGCATGGCCGGAGTGATCGCGGCCATCGCCACGGCCTCGTTGTTCTGGCTGGTGGCTGGCGGGCTGGTGGCCGGTGCCGGCCAGGGGGCTGCCTTTCGCGCCGGCATGGGGGCGATCACCGCGGCCAGCCCGCCCCGGCGCCGGGCCGAGGTGGCCTCGAGCTTTTTCGTGGTCGCCTACGTGGCGATCTCGATTCCCGTGGTGGGTCTGGGGGCAATGGCGGCCCGCTACGGACTGGTGACGGCCGGTATCAGTTTCGCGGCGATGGTGGCCGTGCTGGCTCTTGTCTCGGCGCTGATACTGCTGGCGCGTCAACGGCGATATGGCGTGGGTGTCTAGGTCGAAACACGAGACGTGTCGGCGGTGCCCTGCAGACGCCACATCCGGGCATACAGCCCGTCTCGGGCCAAGAGCTCGGCGTGCGTGCCGGTTTCGATCACGCGGCCGGCGTCCATGACCGCAATCCGGTCGGCATCGACCACCGTCGATAACCGGTGGGCGATAACCAGGGTGGTGTGATCCGCCGCCAGCTCGGACAACGCCTGATTGATCGCCTGCTCGGCCTGGGTGTCCAGTGACGAGGTGGCCTCGTCGAAGATCAGAACGGCCGGGTTCTTGAGCATGGCCCGGGCGATGGCAATGCGCTGTTTTTCGCCGCCGGAGAGCTTGAGCCCGCGCTCGCCGACAACCGTGTCATACCCCTCGGGCAGGCGGGCGATGAAGTCATCGAGGTGGGCCAGCCGCGCCACGTTTTCAATATCGGCGCGGGTGGCTGTGGTCGGCGCACCGTAGGCGATGTTGTAGGCAATGCTGTCGTTGAAAAGCACCGTGTCCTGTGGGACCACGCCGATGCCCGCGCGCAGGCTGGCCAGGCTCATGTCGCGGATATCGATACCGTCGATACGAATGGCGCCGTCGTTCACATCGTAAAAACGGAACAGCAGCCGGGCCAGCGTCGATTTGCCGGCCCCGCTATGGCCGACGACCGCCACTTTTTCGCCGGCCCGAATCGTGAGATTGACGTTGCGCAGGATGGGGCGGTCTGTCTTGTAATCAAAGGCCACGTCATCAAACACGATGGTCGGGCGCTGTGTGGCCAGGCGCTGCGTGGCCGGCTCGTCGACCACGGCCGGCTCGATCTCCAGGAGAGCGAACATGTGGGCGGTGTCGGCCAGGGCTTTTTTCAGCTGACGGTAGACAAAGCCCAGGGCATTCAGTGGCAGGAAGATCTGCAGCATATAGGCGTTGACCATCGTCAGATCACCCAGGCTCATGGTGCCGGCGACCACGCGATCGGCCGCCAGAATCATCATGGCGGTCACGGCCCCGGCGATCACCAGCGCCTGTAGCGTGTTCAACAACCCCAGCGAACGCCGGGCGCGGCCCATGGCCATGGCCCAGCCGTCGAGCGCACGGTCATAGCGATCGGCCTCGTAGGCCTCGTTGCCGAAATACTTGACTGTTTCGTAGTTGAGCAGCGAATCCACGGCCCGGGTGTTGGCGCGCGTATCCAGCCGGTTCGATTCGCGCACGTGCCCGGTGCGCCATTCGGTCAGCGTGGCGGTCACCAGCACGTAGGCGACGACGCTACCGAGCACGATGACCGCGAACCAGACCGAGTAGTAATAGAACAGAATCCCCGCGACCAGGGCGATCTCCAGCACTGTGGGCAGGATATTGAACAGCGCAAAGCGCAGCAGGAACCGAATACCGCCCAAGCCGCGTTCGATGTCGCGTGACAGCCCGCCGGTCCGGCGCGACAGATGAAAATCCAGATCCAGGGCATGCAGATGCTCGAACACCGATAGCGCGATCTGGTGCATCGTGCGCTCGGTCACTCGGCCGAATACCAGATCCCGGATCTGACCGAACAGAACGGACACCAGACGTAACCCCCCGTAGGCCAGAAGCAGGGCCAGTGGCAACACGAGGGCGGCTGACTGCTCGGAGCGATCCAGGCTATCCACGATACGCCCCAGGGCGATCGGCAAGAGCACCGAGGCCCCCTTGGCGGCCACAAGAAACCCGAGCGCGATCGAAACGCGTGTGGCGTGCGCGCGCAGGTAGGGCGTCAGCCCGGCCAGACGTCGCCATTCAGCTCGACGGGCCTGTCGGGCAGCGGTCTTATCCGTCATCTAGGGGCCGGCCCGGGGCGCCGACTCGTCGATCACAGATCATCACGCTTGGACAGCGGCTGCTGGGGCACCTTGCGCAGCTTTGAGGTGTCGTAGCCGATGTCTTGTACGCGCTCGACCAGCGATTGATACGTGGTGTCATCGATTTCGGGCGTACGTGCCATGATCCACACGAAATCCCGCTTGTCGCGGGCGATGATCGTGGTGTCGTAGTCCGGGCTGACGTAGGAAATCACGTACTGCAGGCGCAGCACATAATAGAAATGCATGGCCCACAGCGCGTTGCTGGGGGCGTCCAGCACGGTTGCCCAGGGGCGCATGATCTTTTTCGGGCCGTCGAAGCCGCCTTCGCGATACGTGAATTTGACGTTGATCGTGTCGGCATCGTCGCCTCGCGTGTAGCGCTCGATCTCGTTGTAGGCGTTCTTCGTCTTCGACGGCGGAATATGGGCGATGACATACCAGTTGCCCATGAACCGATCGAGATCGACATCATCCGCGGTGGGAAAGCCCTTGGGCGGGGCCAGGCTACAGCCCGACACCATGACGATCAGGCCGATGAGGGCCAGGCGGATAATCACAGCACGCGACATGATCGATCTCGATAGCGAACAGATAAGCACAGCCAGAGTACGCCGACCGGTCAGTCCCAGATGCCGGGTTCGACCTGTTCTGGGTTTTTCAGCACGCGTTTATTGAACACAGGCCGCATCGTGCCCCCGGCGCGTTGACGCTCATAGTCGCGAAGCACTCGCAGTGCGATCGGGAACAACAAAAGAATAGCCACCAGGTTGGTCGTGGCCATCAGGCCCATCGCCAGATCGGCGAAATGCCAGACGAAATCCAGGCTGGCCACCGACCCGATCGCCACCATCGCCAGAATGAAGGGCCGCAGGATCGCGATTGCTCGGCGGCCGTGACGCTGGAACAGGTATTCGACGTTGATTTCGGTATAGGCAAAGTTCGCCAGAATCGAGCTATAGGCAAAGAACAGGATCGCCACGCCGATGAAATACTGACCGAACAGCCCCAGATGATCGAACATGGCATCCTGGGTCAGCTGGATGCCCTGCAGCGATGCGCCCTGGGCGTGGGCGTCCAGCATCTGGTCGTATACGCCGGACAACAGAATGACCACGGCCGTACAGGTACAGATGATCAGCGTATCGATAACCACACCAAAGGCCTGGACGAGGCCCTGGGTGGCCGGGTGCTTGACCTCGGCCGTGGCCGCGGCGTTGGGCGTCGAGCCCATGCCGGCCTCATTGGAGAACAGCCCGCGCTGTACGCCGTTGCGCAGGGCAGCGGTCACGGCATAGCCGGCCGCGCCGCCGGCCACCGGGCCGTAGCCGAAGGCGGACTTCACGATCAGGGCCAGCATGGCCGGGACTTCCGAGGCGTTGGCCAGCATGATCCACAGGGCCACCAGCAGATAGCCTACCGCCATGATCGGCACGATCAGCTCGGCCGTACGGGCGATCGATTTCAGCCCGCCATAGACCACCAGCCCCGCCAGTACGACGAGCCCGATCGCCGTGACCCAGTTGGGAATGCCGAAGCCGCCGTCCAGCCCCTGGGCGATGGTATTGGCCTGGGCGCCGCAGAAGGCAAAGCCGTAGGCGATGATCAGAAACACCGCGAATACGATGCTCATCCAGCGTGCACCCAGGGCCCGCTCGATGTAATACGCCGGCCCGCCTCGATACACGCCGTCGCCGTGCTTGACCTTATAGACCTGGCCCAGGGTGCACTCGATGAAGGTCGTGGTGATACCCACGAGCGCTGTCATCCACATCCAGAAGATCGCGCCCGGGCCGCCCACGAATAGCGCCAGCGCCACGCCGGCCAGATTGCCCGTGCCGATTCGTGCCGCCAGAGAGGTGGCCAGCGCCTGGAACGAGCTGACCCCCTTGCCGGTTTCGCCGACCTTGGCAAAGACCAGCCGGGCCATGTGGCCGAACAGCCGAAACTGCAGAAAACGCGTGGCCACGGTGAAGATGAGGCCTGCGCCAAGGAGCAGATAAGTGAGAATGTAGCCCCAGACGAAATCGGTCACCGGATTAGTGACCGCGTATACGGCCTGTTCGAGCGTTTCTAGCCACGCCATCGATTCATGCACTCCCTTGGTCGCCCCGCCGCGGCCATCCGTGTGGCCCGGCATTGTGACCAACAGCTTACATGCTTGACGCCGGCTACGCCCGGCAAGCCGGCGTCGCCGGCCAAGCCCCGACAATCCTGCGCCATAGTTGATTTTCAGGGGGTCGCGCACGTGGAACGACCACGCGAGGCTCGGGATGCCTGGTCTTGCCGCGGCCTGGCCGCCGATGTGCCGCCTTGTCTTGTGACGACACGCCCTAGAACACGTGCATGAACACCAGCGGCGCAAAGGCGACCAACAACAGCGATGTACCCATCACCGCGATCGGCAGCAGCAGGGCCTCGTGGCGGCGCCAGAAGCTGGGATCGTTCTTGACCTCTTCGCGTGCCTTTTCGAATTCGGCCTCGCCGACGACCTGTCGTGTCAGCAGCTGGTTGAGCGCGACCGGGGGGGACAGATAGCCCAGCTCGAAAGCCACCAGCACCATCATCCAGAAATGTACCGGATTGACGTTGTTGTGATAGGCGACCGGTGCAATCGTGGCACTGACCAGGATGATCGCTCCATAGGGGTCCATGATCATGCCGATGATGACCAGCATGATCGTGAGCGCGGCCACGGTCATCCAGATGTTGCCCAGCTCGCTCGGGAACAGCTCCATCACGCCGGAGCGCTCCATCACGCCGCCGAAGATGATCGAGCCGACCATCAACATCAGCAGCGCACCGATGAGCGTAGCGGTTTCGGCGGTCGAGGCGCGCAGTGCGTTGCCGAAGCCGGCCGGCTTGTACTCGGGTGCCTTGGCCTGGCCGCGATCGGCGGATTTGATCTGGGCCTCGTAGAGCCGATTGGCCCGCCATCGATCGTAGACCAGGAGCACCAGAAGCAGCAGCGGCAGAATCACCGGCGCCGAAAATTCGTTGAAGCTCTGACCGATCAGGCGCGTATAGATCAGGATGACCGCGATGGCCAGAAGCACATACGGCACGATCGGTATGGCAGCCCGCAACGTGTTGGGCAGCGCATCATCCGGGGTGGCCAGGTGCGGGCGGGTCTTGCGCGTGAGATAGATGAACACACAGAACAGAGCCGCGGACAGCGCAAAGACATACAGCCCCCAGCCGAACAGTTGATCGGTGGTGACCTGTCGGTTGAGCGCGGCAATGATCACGACCATCAGACACGGGTTGAGCACCACGCCCATGCTGCCCGACATGGCCGTGGAGGCGATGGCCAGCTGGCGATACGTGCCGGCGATACGCAGTTCCTGATAGATCACCGCGCCGATGGCCAGTACGAAGATGCCCGAGGCGCCGGTATAGGCTGTCGGCCACGCCGAGGCCAGCACCACGATGATGACCACGAACTCGGGCCGCATTTCCCATGAACGGAACAGCCCGAAGAGCAGCTCGGCGATACGGGTGTGCTTGAGCATCATGCCCACCCACACGAACAGCCCGATGCCGGTATAAAGATCGGCAAAGCGGATCATCTTGGTCAGCTGCACGACCGGGCCGGCCAGATAATTCTCGGACAGAAAGAAATAGCCCAGCGCTATGAAAGCCAGGCCACAGTACAACGGCATGGCCAGCCCCGCCTTGAGCGGCGAGTTGGCCTCGGTATGGGTCGGAACGCGCACGAGCCGGTACAGACTGGCCGCGGCCAGCGCGAGAAAACCCAGCAGCCAGATATAGTTGAGCGTGATGTCGCCACCGACATCGATACGAATCCAGGCGATCGCGCTGGCGGCCATCGCCAGGTGCACCACGAGCTGGCTGCCGGCCGAGACTCGATAATCGGTCGCACTCTTGGGCGGGCGCAGCGAAATCTGTTCGTTCTTGATCAGCGCGATCATCCCGCCGAACATGATCAACAAAACCAGAATATAAGGCTGCCAGGCCTGGCCGATGGCATTGAGCTTGCCGGCCGAGAGTTCGACGGCTCGAAACGCGCGCAGTGTGGCGGTGCCTGTCTGTTCGCGGTTGTACGCGTAGATGTCGAAGTTTTCGCGGCATTGATCGCGCTGGCTGACCAGCGATCGACGGATGGCGTCGGGATCGGCCGGGCCGGTATCGAACAGGCTGTCGCTATCAACCTTTTGATTGGCCATGCGCCGCTGGACTTCGGCATCGATGTCCATGTTCGGATCGCACGAGGGCTGGCTCATATCGAAGCGCAGCATGTTGTAGTCGTGCCAGATGCTGCCCCCTAGGCTGAGCAACTGCCCGTGAATGAAGGCACTCGTGCCGAAGGCGATTGCCAGCAGAAGCAGCACTGCCACGGGGGCGGTGATCAGCCAGTCGCGCCAGGCCGGGAACGAGACCGGCTTGTCGCCGGCGTGTGGATCCGAGGCCGAGGGCGTCGCCGATCGGGATTGATCAACCATGCGAACTCCCGACAAGGGCTGTACGCCACGTGGTCCGGGCCGGGGCGGGGCCGACGGCCGAGCCGGGCGCTACCGGCGCATGCGGCATGCGCCGGCTCGACGCCGCTGTGCGTCTTCGAGCGATCGATTCGTGCAAGGCCCTCTCCTCGTATTGTGACGATTCCACCATCGCGGGAATCGATAACGCATCGCGTCGGCCAGCCGATGAGCGTGCTTTTTTTAAAAATATATCTTTTAGAACGCGCGACGCCAAGCCCGCAGCACACCCGGTTGTGCATGAGACAATGCAGTCATGAGTGAACACGTTTCTAGACGACACGCTTGCGCGGCCGGGGACGACGACGTCGTCGTGCTTGGGGGCGGGGCAGCCGGCCTGATGTGTGCGGCTGTCGCCGGGGCCCGCGGGCGCCGCGTTCGGGTGCTGGAAAAGACCCGGCGCTGTGGCAAGAAGATCCTCATGTCCGGGGGCGGGCGCTGTAACTTCACCAATCTTTACTGTTCGCCGGATAACTTTCTCTCGGCCAATCCGCACTATTGCAAGTCGGCCCTGTCGCGCTATACGCCGGCCGATTTCATCGCGCTGGTGGAGGCCCATCACATCGCCTATCACGAAAAAGAGCGAGGCCAGCTGTTCTGTGACCACAGCGCCAAGGCCATCGTGGCGATGCTGTTGGATGAGTGCGCGGCTGCCGGGGTGGCCATCGATAACGAGATCGAGATCGAGCGCGTCGTGCCGGACGCCGAACACGGTTTTATCGTTCACACCGCCCAGGGCGACTATCGCGCGGCCTCGGTGGTCGTGGCCACCGGGGGGCTGCCGATTCCGAAGATGGGCGCATCGGATTTCGGCCTGTCTGTTGCCCGAGGCTTCGATCTGCCGATTCGCGACACGCGGGCAGCCCTGGTGCCGTTCACGCTCGGCGGCGCGGCTCGCACGGCCTGCCAGGATCTGTCGGGTCTGGCCGCCACGGTCGAGGCCCGCTGTAATGAGGCGGTCTTCGATGCCGGTCTGCTGTTCACCCATCGCGGATTGTCCGGGCCGGCCATGCTGCAGGTCTCGTCGTACTGGCAGGCCGGCCAGGCCGTGACCGTCGACTGGCTGCCCGATGACGATATCGATACCTGGCTGGCCGGGCGTGCCGATGAGCGGCCGAACGCGCGCTTGTCGTCCGTGCTTGCCGAGCGCCTGCCCAAGCGCCTGGCACAACGGCTGTGCGCACAGATCAGCGCCAATCAATCGATCAGCGATTGCCGCATGAAACAGCTCGACGATCGGGCCCGCGCACACTGGGCCCGCGAACTCGCAACGTGGCAGATCACCCCCGAAGGCACCGAAGGCTACAAGACCGCCGAAGTGATGCTCGGCGGGGTCGATGCTCAGGCCCTGGATTCAGCCACGATGGCTGCGCGCGACGTGCCGGGGCTGTATTTCATCGGTGAGGTGGTCGATGTCACGGGGCATCTGGGCGGGCACAACTTTCAGTGGGCCTGGGCCTCCGGCCACGCGGCAGGTACAGTCGCCTGAGACTTTGCTCGATGTGATGGGATCGGCGTCATGCGTGTTCTTTTTCTGTTGTGTGTTCTGTGTCTGGTGACCGGTTTCGCGGGTTGCAGCGGTGCGCGCAGTGCCGCCGGCTCGGTACCGGCCGCCGCGGCCGCCGGCTCGGGTGGGTATGACAGTCAGCGACGCTCGGACGATGACACCTCGAGCGACGAAACGCGTGCCGGCACGGTGGAAAAAGACGACCCGTAAACGCGTGATGCCGTAGGCTGATCGACGACTCTCTTATCGTTGGCGCCTCATGGCTTATCGACTGTTGTTACTCGTTGTTCCTGCCAGCCTGTGGCTGGCCGCGTGTGCTACCGATGGCGCTGCGGCCGGCCAATCGTCCGCGGCCAATACCGGCACGGCCAGCCCCACGGACGTGCCGGCTGCCTCGTCGGCCTCGGGGGGACGTCAGGCTCGCCCGGCACCGCGTGAGGCCGCGCCGAACAGCACCCCGCACGTACGTGGCTTCAATCGCTGGCTGGCCGATTTCCGGCGCGAGGCTGCTGCTCGCGGCGTCGCCGCGGGCACGCTGGCCAACGCCTTTGACAGTGCCGAACTCATCCCGCGCGTGATCGAGCTGGACAATCGCCAGCCGGAATTCAATCGTGCGATCTGGGATTATCTGGACACAGCGGTCTCGCAAACCCGGGTCACTCACGGGCGTGAGAAATACGCCGCCCATAAGGATGTGGCGGCCACTACCCGGGACCGTTACGGCGTGCCCGGCACGATCATCACGGCTATCTGGGGCATGGAGTCCAATTACGGGGCCAACTACGGCAACTACGAAACGCTCGATGCCCTGGCCACGCTGGGCTATGACGGGCGTCGCGAGTCGTTTGCCAAGGAACAGCTCTATGCTGCGCTCAAGATCCTGGCCAATGGCGATATCCCGCGCGATCGCATGGAGGGCTCCTGGGCCGGAGCCATGGGCAACACCCAGTTCATTCCCACCAGTTTTGTGGCCTACGCGGTCGATGCCGACGGCGACGGGCGGCGCGATATCTGGGACAGCATTCCGGACACGATGGCCTCGACCGCGAATTACCTGGCCGAAAACGGCTGGCGTGCGGGCGAGACCTGGGGCCGCAAAGTGCGCCTGCCGGCCGGGTTCGACTATGGCATGGCCGATGGCAACACCGAGAAGACCAGTGCCCAGTGGCAGGCCATGGGGGTTTCCGCGATCGACGAGCGCGGCCTGCCCGAACTGCGCGATGCCGGCATCATCGCCCCGGCCGGCGCCTCGGGCCCCGCGTTCATGACCGGGCACAACTTCCGCACGATCCTGCGCTACAACAACGCGGTGAGTTATGCCCTGGGTGTGGCTCTCCTGTCCGATCGCATCGCCGGCGAGCCCGGGATCCAGGCCGACTGGCCGCGCGATCAGGCCACGCTGACCAACAGCGATACCCGGGCCCTGCAGCGCGATCTCAACCGCCTGGGCTACGGCGCCGGCACGCCCGATGGCATCCTGGGGCCCAATACCAAAAACGCTGTTCGTGCCTTCCAACGCGACCACGGTCTGGCTGCAGACGGCTTCGTGACCCAGGATCTGGCGGCTCGGGTGTCTTCGGCTTCGAACTGAATTTGTATCCGCGGATGGACGCAGATTACGCAGATGTGGATTGGGCGCTCGCAGGTGGCTTGCGGCTGAGTGCACATCCCGTGGTCGTCCCAGTTTCGGGTTTGATTTGAAGACGAATCAATGAGCAAAAAAATGGCGCCAGCTTCGTGGCGCCATTTCATGTCAGGTCTTTTTTAATTCATCATCCAAGCAACGCGAACCGCAGAGCGCTCATCCAGCCGCATAACCGGCAGCCAGGGCGTGTCGTCATAGGATAAGTCGGCGCGCCGGCGGCCAAGCCGCGGCCCTTCGGGTTGTCCGCGCCGGACGCGCCATGCCGCGTTGCAAGCCATGGCCGTGGCTGGTCACGCTCGGCGGCTCGCGTCTTGTCTGACATGCCCGGTGCGGGCAATGCGACGGCATATCTCTTCACGACACGTCCAAAGGCCGAGCCCGCATCCGTGTCTGTCTGTGTCCATCGTCGGATCAAAAAGAACCCTACTCGTGGCCGGCGATGCGATGCGGCACGTAGGGCGCTTCAAGCTTTTCGCGCTCGTCGGCGGTCAGCTCGATATCCAGTGCGGCGATCGCATCGTCCAGATGATGGCTTTTCGAGGCACCCACGATCGGAGCGGTGATCTGAGGATGGCCGGCTACCCAGGCCAAGGCGATCTGGGCCATCGATACGCCGCGGGCCTCGGCGACGTCGCGTACCGCGGCCACGACGTTGTCGTCGGACTCCGCGGCCCCGAGCTGCCATTTCTCGGTCATGTTGTCCGTCTGGCTGCGCGTGGACTGGCCGTCAGCCCCCTGTTTCTTGCCCGCCAGTACGCCGCGGGCCAGCGGGCTCCAGGGAATCACACCCACCCCCTGATCCGCGCATAACGGCAGCATCTCGCGCTCTTCCTCACGATAGACCAGGTTGACCATCGGCTGCATGGTCACGAACTGGGTCCAGCCGTTGCGCGCGGCCACTTCCTGGCACTTGGCGAACTGCCAGGCATACATCGAGGAGGCGCCGATATATCGCGCCTTGCCGGCCTTGACCACGTCGTGCAGAGCTTCCATGAACTCTTCGACCGGCGTGTCGTAATCAAAGCGGTGGATCTGGTACAGATCGACGTGATCGGTGCCCAGACGCGTGAGCGAGGCATCGATGGCGTGCAGGATGTGCTTGCGCGACAGCCCGCGGTTGTTGGGGCCGTCGCCCATCGGGTTGTAGACCTTGCTGGCCAGCACGAAATCCTCGCGATCGGCATAGTCCAGCAGGGCTTTGCCCACTACGCGCTCGGATTCACCGAGTGAGTACATATCGGCCGTGTCGAAGAAATTGATGCCGGCGTCCAGCGCTTTCTTGATGAACGGCCGGCTGGCGTTTTCATCCAGCACCCACTCGCGCCATTCGGGCGTGCCGTAGGTCATGGTCCCCAGACACAGCGGTGACACCTTCATGCCGGTGGTGCCGAGTCGTTTGTACTGCATAACGTATTCTCGTCAAAAGATTGTGTACTACATTAATTTCTGCCTTCGAGGACCACAAGTGCTTGCGACGCTTCAGGTATGCTGCGCATCCCATTGCCGCATCAAGAGGCAGCCGGCGTGTCCGAGCGTATTTCCCTGACTGAGCTGCTCAAGGACCTGGAGGATGCAGGCGAGGGCGACGAACTCTCGATCGCCGAGGTGCTGGAGACAATCGGTGAGCGCGGTTATGCCCCGATCACGCTGATTCTCTCTCTTCTGGCGGCCCTGCCGACAGGAGCCGTGCCGGGCATACCCACGGTGTGTGGCCTGTCGATCGCCTTGATCTCGGTCCAGATGGTTTTCGGTAAACGCTATCCCTGGTTACCGGACAAGCTCAAGCGCATGTCGATTCGGCGCGAGCGCTATTCGCGCGTGGCCGACAGGATCACCCCCTGGACCCAGCGGCTGGACCGGCTGGTCAAGCCGCGGCTGGAAACACTCGTGGGCCCGGTGGCCATTCGGCTGATCGGGTTATTCTTCGTGGCCCTGGCGGCCTGTATGCCGCCGCTGGAAATTCTGCCGTTTGCGGCTGCGGCCCCCGCGGGAGCCATCGCATTCATCAGTCTGGGGCTGGCCGGGCGTGACGGGCTCTGGGTGTTGTTGGGCTTGATCCCGGCGGGCGTCGGCGCGTGGCTTGTATATTCCATGCTGCCCGGCTGACCCATCATGCCCGGCTCGCCGACTCAGACAGACTGGCAGACAGGGCAGTAGTACAGCCGCCGACTGGCGACATCGATCCGCTCAATGGGCGTGGCGCATTCGTAGCAGGGCTGGCCGGCGCGGGCGAACACCATGTGGCGACGCGCGCCGTGTCGCTTGCCCTGTTGTTTCAGCCATGCGACGCGCTCGGGCGTATTCGTCACGCCTTTGAGCTCATAGGCCCGCCAGATGAGCGTGAGCACGGCCTCGGCCAGTTGATCCTGTTGAGCGTGACTTAGATCGGCCGGGCGTTTCTTGGGGGCGAGGCCGGCCACGAACAGGATCTCCGATCGCAGATAATTGCCGATACCGGCGATAAAGCCCTGATCCAGCAACAACCCGCCTAGCGCGCGCCTGGCAAAGGTGGCATCGGCGATGCGTGCCTTGATATCGGCACATGTGAGTGCCTGGTTGAGCGGATCCGGGCCCAGCTTGTTGAGGTAACCGATGCTCTCCAGATCATTCGGGCGCACCAGGCGAATATCCGAAGCACTGTACAGACGCGCGGCCTTGTTGTCGGTCACGACCGCGAATCGCAGCTGGCGATTGGTCTTGGGCTCGGTCTCGGCCTTGGTGATGCGCCATTTGCCGTAGAGCTGGTTGTGGCTGTACACACACCACGGCCCGTCATCGCCGCGTGCAGCGAAATAGATCAGCACCGCCTTGCCGCGGGCCGATACGCCGGTCACGCGGCGGCCGGCCAGCGCAGCCTCGAAACCCTTGAGGCGCTCAAAGGCAAAAAACACCGAGCGCGCGTCGCGCTTGGCCACGGCCCTGGCGATGTCGTCGACCATACGGCGTATTTCCGGACCTTCGGGCATCGATTGTCCTGTCGCGAAACCAGCGCCTTGCTACGAGCGATCAGAAGAAAGCGATGAAGCCCTTGATGATGAAGGCATTGGCGATATCGATCAGAAACCCGCCCACGACGGGCACGATGATGAAGGCCAGGCGAGAGGGCCCGTGCTGGTCGGTCACCGCCTGCATGTTGGCGATCGCCGTGGGCGTGGCCCCCATGCCGAAGCCACAGTTGCCGGCCACCAGCACCGCGGCATCGTAATCCCGGCCCATCAGCCGATAGGTGACCTGTGTGGTGTAGACGAAGACCAATACCAACTGAGCGATCAGAATCACCAGAATCGGCCCGGCCAGACCGGCCAGCTCCCAGAGCTTGAGCGACATAAGCGCCAGCGCCAGAAAGATCGACAACGACAAATTGCCGATTTCGGCCACACTCGGCCCGTGCGGCCTGTACAGCCCGGTCATGCGCGAGACGTTGCCGATCACGATGGTTGTGAACAGCACCCACACGAACGTCGGTAGATAGAACACCGTGCCTTCGGACACCCCCGTCAGCCAGTGCCCCAGGGCGATACCGACCAGCAGGATCGCCAGTGCCGGCAGCACGTTGGCGCTGGTCACATTCTGGGTGGCACCGCTGTTACCGGCCGCCACCGCCTCGGTGTCCGTTTCCGGCGCGCTTGTCCTGATCGGCTCGCCGCGGGCCTTCATGCGGCGAATCAGAAAATGCGCGGCCGGCCCGCCGATCAACGAGCCGAACACAAGCCCGAAGGTGGCACAGGCCATGGCCAGTTCGAAGGCATTGTCGATCCCGTAACGCTCACCGAAGACACCGGCCCAGGCCGCGCCCGTACCGTGCCCGCCAGACATGGTGATCGAGCCGCCCAGCAGCCCCAGAAGCGGGTCCAGGCCAAAGGCACTGGCAATGCCGACCCCCACGAGGTCCTGCAGCACGAGCAACACCACCACCAGAGCAAAGAACAACAGCAACGCCCGCCCGCCGGCGCGAATCAGCTTGATATCCGCGGCCAGGCCGATCGTGCCGAAGAACAACAGCATGAACGGCTCTTGCAGACCGCCGTAAAAAGACAGCTCGATGCCCAGCGTGCGCAGTAACGTGACGATGACCGTCGCGATCAGCCCGCCGACCACCGGCACCGGAATATTGAAGGTCCGCAGAAAACCGATGTGTCGGACAGCCTGCTGGCCGACGACAAGCACGGCCACAGCCGCAAGCAGAGTGAGAATCGGGTTGAAGACCATGCGAGAGGGCATCCGGAAGAAAAGCAAAACGGGGGGGGCGATAACGCGACCCGTCAGACATGCTACGGTCGCATACATGAACTCGCTACACAGACCATCGGAGTCTTGAATGAGAACCACGCAATTGATCGCGACCGCGGCACTCACCGGCCTGTTCGCCGCCCCAGCGCTGGCAGCCCCCGCCGATCTGAAAACCGGCACCTACGATATCGACCCCAGTCATAGCTATGCCTATTTCTCGGTCGATCACATGGGCCTGTCGACCCTTCAGGGCCGGATTCATATCGAAGACGGCAGCACCATCCAGATTGCCGATGATCTCGATCAGAGCCAGGTCAACGTCATGCTCGATCCGGCCAGTGTGAATACCGGGCACGACCTGCGTGACAAGCACCTGCGTGAAACCGAGGGCTTCTTCGAGGTCGAGAAATACCCCGAGATGTCGTTCGAATCGACGTCGGTCGCCTTCGATGACGACGGCGAGGCCAAGGTCGTCGGCGACCTGACCCTCCACGGCCAGACCCATGAAGTCACGCTCGATGTCGAGGACATGAACTGTCGCGTCAACCCGATGGAAAAGACCCGGTATACCTGTGGTTTCTCGGCCGAGACCGAGATCGACCGCACCGACTACGGCATGGATGCCTACAGCAAGCTGGTCGGCACCCAGATCGCGATCGGTCTGGAAGTCGAGGCCAATATGCCGATGGATGATACCGACAGCGATGAAAGCTAGTCGGCGATTGCCATAGCGCAATGAAAAGCCGACTCTCGAGTCGGCTTTTTTGTATCGGCGACGCCGGGGCGCAGCGCTGCAGTCAAGACAGGCCTCGGCCGCCGATCGGCCATCAGCCCTGCTTGGCCTCCAGCACTTCCCAGCGTTCGAACGCGGCTTCTAGCGCCTGTTCGGCCTGTGTATGCGCAGCCGTGGCTCTTTTCACCGCCGCGGGATCCTGATCGTAGAATCCGGGCGCACCGATGGTGGCCTCGTGTTCGGCGATCTCTTTTTCCAGCTTGTCGATGGTACGCGGGAGCTCGCGCAATTCCTTGCGCTCGGCGGTGGTGAGCGTAGCCGCCGATCTGGCAGCGGCCGGTTTGCGGGACGCCGGCGTGGTTTTCTTGGCTGCGGATTTGCTCGTCGTGCCCGGTGCGGCTGCGGCAGGGCGCTGGCGCAGGTAGTCGGAATAGCCGCCGACGTAGTCGCCCACGCGGCCGTCGCCTTCCATCACCAGTGAGCTGGTAACGACGTTGTCGAGAAAGGCACGGTCGTGCGAGACCAGCAGCAGGGTGCCCTCGAAATTGATCAGGCGCTCTTCGAGCAGCTCCAGTGTTTCCACGTCGAGATCGTTCGTGGGCTCGTCCATGACCAGCAGATTGGCCGGGCGGGTGAACAGCTTGGCCAGCAGCAGGCGGTTGCGTTCGCCGCCGGAGAGTACGTGCGTGGGGCTGCGGGCGCGCTTGGGCGAGAACAGGAAATCGCCCAGGTAGCTCATGATATGGCGGTCCTGGCCGTTGATGGTGATCGACGAGCGTCCGCCGGCCACGTTGTCCAGCACGCTGATATTGTCATCCAGTGCCGCCCGATGCTGGTCGAAGTGGGCGATATCCAGATTGGTGCCGAGCTGGACGGTGCCGGAATCGGCCTCGAGCTGGCCGAGCAGCAGGCGGATGAGCGTGGTCTTGCCGGCCCCGTTGGGCCCGATGATGCCGACCTTGTCGCCGCGCTGGATGGTAGTGGTCAGATCGGTGACGATCGGCTTGTCGCCCCACGAATACGCCAGGTGCTCGGCCACGGCCACGTTCTTGCCGGAGCGCGCGGCATCCTGGGTGACGATATTGGCCGTGCCGACGCGCTCGCGGCGCTCGGCCCGCTCGGCGCGCATGGCCTTGAGCGCGCGTACGCGGCCCTCGTTGCGGGTCCGCCGGGCCTTGATGCCCTGGCGGATCCAGGTTTCTTCCTGGGCCAGGCGCTTGTCGAACAAGGCCTGGTTCTTTTCTTCGTCGGCCAGGGCTTTTTCCTTGCCGGACAGATACTTGTCGTAGTCGCCCGGCCAGGAGGTGAGCTTGCCGCGATCCAGATCGAGGATGCGCGTGGCCAGATTGCGCAGAAACGCCCGGTCATGGGTGATGAACAGCAGGGCGCCGTTCCAGTTGATGAGCATTTCTTCCAGATACGCGATGGCTGCGATATCCAGATGGTTGGTGGGCTCGTCGAGCAGCAACAGATCGGGGTCACAGACCAGCGCACGCGCCAGCAGCACGCGCCGCTTCCAGCCGCCGGACAGGGCATTGAAGTCGGTATCCGGGTTCAGGGA
>MDTG01430275.1_pt1 | contig 18776 bp, 15 predicted proteins | sample 811421 | NCBI WGS metagenome assembly MDTG01 (sample SAMN05326645, study PRJNA326480) | marine metagenome | isolation source: seawater | place: Pacific Ocean: South East | collected 2011
CATAAAAACTAAAACCTAACTAATTATTTAATTTTTGAAAAAAAAATATCATATTCAGACATATGGTTGTCAGATGAACGTGTCGGATAGTGAATTAGTTGAAACACTTTTAGTTGATCAAGGTTATCAAAAAGTAGATCATCCTAATAAGTCTGACATTTTATTTGTAAATACTTGTTCAATTAGAGAGCATGCTGAAGATAAAGTCCATTCATTATTAGGAAGGTATAATTTATTAAAAAGACAAAATCCATCTATGATCATAGGTGTGCTAGGTTGTATGGCTCAAAGTTTAAAAGATGACATTTTAGAGAATAAGCCTTACGTGGATATAGTTTTAGGCCCAGATTCATACAGAAGACTTCCAGAAATATTGAAACGTCATGAAAAAGATGAACAAAGTTTAGTAGATACTCAATTATCTAAGTATGAGGTTTATGACGATTTATTTCCGCGTCGTAAAGATGGCGTCAATGCTTGGGTAACAATCATGAGAGGTTGTGACAAATTTTGCACTTTTTGTATTGTCCCTTTTACCAGAGGTAGAGAGCGTAGCAGGAGTGTTGAGGGAATAGTAAAGGAAGTCAAAAAAGCTATTTGTAATGGATTTAGTGAAATTACATTGTTGGGCCAGAATGTTAATTCATATTACTATAATGATAAAAAGTTTCCTGAATTACTTGACGTAATAGCAAAAGTTGATGGCTTAAAAAGGATTAGATATACATCACCTCATCCTCAAGATATAAATGAAGAATTACTAGAGATTATGGCAAAACATGATAATATATGTAATTACATACATTTACCTCTTCAAGCTGGTTCAAACAGAATATTAAAAAGGATGAACAGGACGTACACTAAAGAGAATTTTATTGAACTTGCACAAAAAATAAGAACTTTTCTTCCAGGCGTCGGAATAAGCACTGATATAATTGTAGGTTTTCCTGGAGAGACTGAAGAAGAATTCAATGAAACTTTAGAAGTTATGAGAAAAGTTAAGTTTGATTCATCATTCACATTTAAATATTCACCAAGAAAGGGTACAAAAGCTATAGAGTATGATGATCAATTAGGAGAATATGAAAAACAGCGCAGATTGACCAAAGTAATAGAATTACAAAAATTTAATACAGCACTAAGAAATCAATCTTATGTTAATAAAGTGGTTGATGTATTGATTGAAAAAAAGAGTAAAAGAAATGAAAGTAAATGGGCAGGAAGAACAGATTCTAATAAGTGGGTGATTTTCAATAGATTAGATTATAATATAAATGATATCGTCCCTGTTTTGATTACAAAATCTAAAGGTATAACTTTGTATGGTGAGATAACAAAAAAAGTGAAGGTGGCTTAATGCATTTAATTAAAATTTTTTTATTAATAGTGTTTAACCTAATAATTATTGTTTTTATGACGCAGAATTCAAATGAAAAAGTTGATATCTTTTTTATTAATTATAGTGTTAGCGGCGCTTACTTAAATGTCGTTTTGTTGTTTAGTTTACTAATTGGCGTTGCAGCAGGATTTTTAGCCTCGGTTTTTATAATTATTTCCAACAAAGCCCAAATCAAAAGTTTGCAAAATAAAAATAAAATACTGGTAGATGAATTGAACGATTTAAGAAATGTTGCCATAGATGAAGGCATATATGAGACTGTTGATGAAGAGGATTATTGATATTGGACTCTTTTTACATTTTTATTTTAATTGCAGTTACATTTATTATCACAATTTTAACATATTACCAATTTAGAAAGCCTTCATATAAAAAAAGAACAGACACTATTTACATGGAGGCATTAAATGCCATGCTATTATCTGATAAAAGGAAAGCAGTTAACCTTTTAAGTACTCTAGTTAAAAATGATTCTGATCATGTTAGTGCATATCTGCAATTAGGAAACCTATTGAGAGATGAAGATGCTGATAGAGCTATAAAGATTCATCAAATGCTGACAGTAAGGCAAAAATTAGATAAAGAAACCAAAATTGAGATTTTTAAATCACTAGCTCTAGATTACAAAAAAATTAACGATATGCAAAAATCTAAAATCGAAGCCGAAAAGATATTTGAAATTGATAAAACTAATTTATGGGCGAATGAATTTTTATTATCTTTGGCTGAAGAAACTGAGGATTGGGATTATGCTGAAAAAAAGGCGAAAAATTTAAAAAAGATTAAAAGTTTTGAAGGTGAGGTCAATTTATCAAACTATACTCTACAAAAAGGTGTGAGATATTTAGAAAAGAATGAGGCATCAGAGGCTGAAAAATTATTTAGAAAAGCGATAGATGAATCACCTGAATTTGCGATGCCATATAAATATTTAGGCGATATAAAATCTGCTAACAGGGACTTAGTCAAAGCAATCGAATATTGGGAAAAATTTATGGAGTTATCTTCAAGTGAATCGCATTTAGTTTTTGATAGTATAGAAACTGCCTTATTTGATTTAGGTAGGTATAGTGAAGTAGAAAAGTTTTATAGAAAAGTTCTTGAAAATAATTCAAAAGATTTAAATGCTGGCTTGAGGCTTGCAAATGTGCTAAACGAGAAAGGGGAAAATAAAGCTGCCATTGACCTTATAGATTCATTTATTTTAGAAGAAAACCCTTCTGTGCTTGTAATGCTAATGAAGTTAAAGTTATCCCTATCTTTCAAAACACCCGCTGAGCTAGGACATTTCATAGATGAAATTTTACAAGTTATTAAAAGCTCAAATGAATAAATTTATCTTTATAATTTTTATTTTTTCAACTCTATCATCGCAAAATATTGACTTATATTTTTCTCTTATCGATGAGGGTGAATTGGATGGAGTGAAAGAAAATTTACCTGAATTATTGTCAAAGTATCCTGAGGATCCCGGTGTACTTTATTTGAAAGCCGTTTTAACTGATGATGGTGAAGCTGCTTTAAAACAGTATAAATATATCTTAAAAAGTTTCCCCAAATCAACTTATGCTCCAGAGTCTGCTATGAAAATTGGAGAATACTTTTATGCTCGGGGTTTATATACTCAGTCTGCGAACCTATTAAAAAATATACCAATAAATTATCCTAGGTTTTCACAAATACAAAGGCTGACGGACTTAATGATTAATAGCTTTAATGCTATCGGAGAGGCCGATTCCGCAAAATATTATTCTTTGATTATTAAAAGTATGTTCCCAAAAGTAGAAACGAACATTGAAAATAAAAGTAATAAACTATCACAAGTTTTTAGCTTTAATAAAAAAACTAAAAGTACAGGACCATATGTAGTTCAAATTGGAGCATTCAGCAGCGAGGAAAATGCAAAAAGGTTAAAATTGCAGGTGAGCCAGTTAGGGCATGATGTTTCAATAAATAAAGTTGATTCTAATGGAAAAACATTTTACGCAGTTAGAATAAATAGATACAAATCAAAAAGAAGGGCAGAAGAAATAGGAAAAGATATTAAATCTAAACTAGGAGTAAATTATAGAGTGCTTTATAGGCCCTTATGAAATTTTAGAACAATTTTTATTGCTTAATTAAAAAAATATGGAAAATCAATTAAAAGAGAAAATCTTGGTAACTGGCTGTGCTGGTTTCATAGGGATGCATACGGTTTTGTCGCTTCTTAAGGATGATATTATCGTTCTTGGAATAGATAACTTGAACACATATTATGATTTAGAACTAAAAAAAAATCGGTTAAAAATCCTTAAAAAACATAAGACTTTTTCTTTTTCTAACACTGATATAACAAATATGAATGATATGAAAAAAATATTTAGTGACTTTCAGCCTTCAAAAGTAGTCAATTTAGCTGCTCAGGCTGGTGTTAGGTATAGTTTAGAAAATCCTCATACTTACATTGATACAAATATAGCAGGTTTTATGAATATATTGGAATGCTGTAGGTATAGTAATGTAGAGAAATTAATTTATGCATCAAGTTCATCTGTTTACGGTGGTAACACAAAAATGCCTTTCTCCGAATCTGACAATGTTGATAATCCCATTTCAATTTATGCCGCCTCTAAAAAGGCGAATGAATTGATGGCAAAGACCTACAATGAATTATATAATTTAAAATCCATAGGCTTGAGGTTTTTTACAGTATATGGGCCGTGGGGTAGGCCAGATATGGCTATAAATATCTTCACAAAAAAAATACAACAAGGTAAACCTATAAAAATATTTAATTTTGGAGATATGGAACGAGATTTCACTTATATAGATGACATTGTGAACGGCATTTGCTCTTCCATTAGGAGCGACTTTAATTTTAAAATATATAATTTAGGTAATAATAAAAGTGAGAATCTTTTAGAAATTGTTAAATTAATTGAATATAATCTAGGTAAGAAGGCTAAGATAAAATTTGAACCAATACAGCTAGGAGATGTGAAAAGAACTTATGCTGATATTTCTCTTGCAAATAATGATCTTAACTACAAACCACAAACTAAGGTAGATAATGGTATCGCAAATTTTGTTAAGTGGTTTAAAGAATATTACGAATAGCAACTTATATTTTTTATTACAAAAAAGCAAAATAGATAATTAAAAAAACTTCATGCAGAAATCTTTACAAATATTTTCCTCATTTAATGAATAAAAAAAAAGAATATAAAATATGTGTAGTTGGTGCCGGTCAATGGGGCATGAATCATATTACTACATTAAAGAGTATGAATAGTTTAGGAGGCATTGTTGAAAAGAATGAAGTAGTTATTGAGCGACTCAAATTAAATTTCCCTGATTGTAAAATTTACAATGAATTGGATTCTGCCTTAAAAGACAACTTTGATGGATTTATTGTTGCAACTCCGCCTGCTATGCATTTTGAGGATGCAAAGAAGATAATTAGAGCTAAATTTCATTTATTAATTGAAAAACCAATCACCTTGCAAAAAAGTGATGCTATAATCTTAAATGAATTAGCAAAAAAAAATAAGGTCAATTTAATGGTTGGCCATTTACTACTTTTTCATCCTGCATTTATTGAAATGAAAAAAATACTTGATTCAGGCAAATTAGGCTATTTGCAATATATATATAGTAATAGGTTAAATCATGGCACAATAAGGTCTGAGGAAAATGTTTTTTGGAGCTTTGCTCCACATGATATTGCTTTATTTCAATATTTCTTTGATGAATTACCATCTAAGATTACATCGCGAGGGGTCGATATCTTGCAAAAAAAAATCCATGACATTACTATTACAGCTCTTGAATATAAAAATAAAAAAATGGGTCACATTTTTGTAAGTTGGTTACATCCATTTAAAGAGCATAGGTTTGTTATTGTAGGTTCTAAAGGTATGATTCATTTTGAGGATTCAAAAGACTCTAGGCCATTACTTTTTTACAACAAAAGGGTAGAGTTTAAGGGTAATCTGCCTATCGCTGATTCTGGTAGTTCAGAAAAAATAAATTATAATTTTGAATTTCCATTGAAATTGCAGTTGAAATACTTCTTAAAGCATTTAAACGGGGAAAGAATTAAAATAGCTGATGCTAATAGTGCAATAGAGGTAATGGATATTTTAGAAAAATCAAGTAAAGATTTAATGAGGAATTAGTTATGTCTAAAAACTTATTTGTTCATGAATCTAGTTATATTGATAAAGATGTTAGTATAGGTGAAAATACGAAAATATGGCATTTTTCGCATATACAAAATGGGGCTTCGATAGGGGATGGTTGTACTATCGGGCAAAATGTAAATATTGCCAGTAATGTCAAGATTGGGAACTATGTTAAAATTCAAAATAATGTTTCAGTTTATGAAGGAGTGGAATTAGAGGATTATGTCTTTTGCGGGCCCTCAATGGTCTTTACAAATATCAATGTTCCAAGATCTGAATTCCCCCAAAGGGGAACAAAGTATTATAAAAAAACAATTATAAAAAAATCAGCATCATTGGGAGCAAACTGTACAATAGTATGCGGAAATACGGTTGGTAATTACGCCCTAGTTGGTGCTGGAGCAGTTGTTACTAATGATATTCCAAATTATGCTTTGGTTGTTGGTAATCCAGGAAGAGTCATCGGCTGGGTTGATAATAAAGGTTCTAAACTTGTTTTTGATAATGAAGGATATAGCTCATGTGGAAAGTATTTACTAAAGAAAGATATTGTATCTAAGTTGCAATGAAAAAAATTCCTGGGAGTGATTGAGTAGCTGGTGCTTTCCACGGCCTTCAAAGCCGATGTCTCAAAATAATTTTGAGAGCTGGGTTCGATTCCCAGGCATTCCCGCTATTATTCTATTATTTGCACATAATAAGTATACATGTTTATTTATTATTCCGCAGTTTTCATTTGTTTAAAAAAAGTTTAATATTATAAATTATTTGCCATATATTTATTAAACATATTTTAAAATATATTAAATTTTTATAAATAAGAGGTAAAAATGTTATTGCGGGCTTTAACGATATTATGTATTCAAGGAATGCTATTTTCTCAAAGTAGTGTTGACCTTAATAAACTCAAAAGAGAAGCAAAAAAACTAGGTATCACAGATTCTCAGATTAATGAGGCTGTTAAAAGTCAAGGTCAAAATAATAATTTAAATTTAAATCAAATTAATCAAAATGAAACTGTTGACACTTCATTTGAAGAAAAATCAGATATAGAAAGCATCAATATAGAAATTGATGACCTGAATGATAGAAATGTATCGATAAATTCCGAAAATAATCAATTTTCCAACGTGCAAGACTCATTCGAAGATTCTGAAAAGATTATTGATGAGAGCAATGAAACCAATTCCATAAGTAATAATGATCATAGCATGAATTCTGAAGATGAATTAAAGCATTTTGGATATAATATTTTCTTCAATAATCCAGAACTATTTCAAGATTCTCAAGATCTTTTTGTTGATCCGAATCATGTTATTGGCCCAGGAGACGAAATTATCATTATGTTATGGGGAGATATTGAAATTAACTCACCTTATATAGTTTCCAAAGATGGATATGTTTTTATCGAAAATATTGGTCAAGTATTTGTCAATGGGCTAACATTATCTAGGTTGGAAAAAAAATTATTTAACCTTTTAAAAAAGGTATACTCGACTCTTGATGCTTCCTCTGGAAATGCTACGACATATTTAGATGTAAGTTTGGGGACCCTTACTCTAAGGCCAATAAGAATTCATGCTGTAGGTGAGATTAACAACCCTGGTGCATATGAGCTCAAACAATCTTCCACGCTTTTTTCTTCCTTATTCTATTTTAGAGGTCCATCAGAAATTGGTACTATGAGAAAAATCAAATTAATAAGAAAAGGAAATGTTAAAGCAACAATTGATTTTTATGATTACCTATTAAATGGCCAAAGAAAAAATGATATAAAAATAATGACTGACGATGTTGTGTTCATTGGTCCAAAGGGACCAGTAGTTTCTGCTTTCGGCGAGATAAATAGACCAGCAAAATATGAGCTTAAGCCTGATGAAAGTTTAAAAGATCTAATAAAAATGGCAGGTGGCCTCAAATCTTCTACCTATACAAAAAGAGTAAAAATTAATAGAATTGTACCTAGTTTTGAGAGAGATGCTTTAAATGCAGACAGGATTATAATTGATATTTCAATTGACGATATAACTCCTTCAAATGAAAGTTTTAAGCTTATCGATGGTGATGAGGTGGAATTTTTCAAAATAAGCGATATTGTACAAAAAACAGTAAATATTAGCGGTGAAGTGCTTAGGCCCGGTGCTTATGAGTTAGATAAAAAAATGAGAATATCTAGTTTAATCAAGAAAGCAGGCGGGTTGACAAAGTTTGCTTACAAAAAAAGAGCTGATGTCTTCAGGAGTGATGTGGATTTAATTGAAACTTTAGTTACTGTAAATATAGATAGTGTTTTAAATGGAGATGATTCGGAAGATATACATTTAAGTGAAGGGGATTTGGTCGAAATTTATAGTACTGCTTCAATGAAGTACATAACCGATGTAAGGATTGAAGGTCATGTCCTTGCGCCTGGAAGTAAACCATTCAGAAAAAATATGAAAGTTGAGGATCTTGTTTTTTTAGGGGGAGGTTTTGAAAATGACAATCATTTAATAAATACTTATTTGCCAAGGGCAACTTTATCATCGATAAATATGAATGATTTGACTCGAAGTATAACATATTTTAATCTTGATTCTGTCTTAAGTGGAGGTGGTATTGCTAAAAAAAGTATAAATATGGGTGATATAATAAGAATTTATTCAATAAGTGAAATTCTTGGTGACAGAAACCAATCAATATCTATATCAGGCCATGTAAAATTCCCTGGTACGTATCCACTTTATAATGGATTGACATTGTCTAAAATCATTAGTCTTGCAGGTGACTATGAAGATAAAGAATTTTTAAAGGATTTGTTTGTTGAAAGAGCTGATATTGTGAGGAGAATCGATGGAACTAATGATAAAGAAATAATTACTTTTGACCTTAAGGGTTATGTTACAAATGGTCTTGAGGTAGATATGAATTTAAAAAATGGAGATGAAATTAGAATCTATAGGTCTAACTTTTTTGATGATAAAAAAGAGGTTCTTATTGAAGGTTCTATTAACGCTCCGGGTACTTACGAATTAAAAGAAAATATGACTCTTTTTGATCTGATAATAGAAGCAGGTGGCATACCGATTGAAGTGTATAGCTCTCGAGTTGAGATCGCTTCCACAAACCGCAGAAAATCTTTTGATGATAATTATGTTAATATCAAATCTTTTGATCTTTTAAACGATAAAAGCATATATAGCGGCCTTCCTGAAAGTAAAAATAATTTTTTTTTAAAACCATATGATGCAATCACTATCAGGCCAAGTCCACTGTTTTCTGCTGCTAAACGAGTTAGTGTTTTAGGCTATGTTTATTATCCAGGTAATTATACAATCCTGTCCTCTAAAGATAAATTATCCGATATAATTAACAGAGCAGGAGGTCTAACACCTGAAGCTTATCCGAGGGGGTCCAGATTCATCAGGAATTCTGAAGAAATAAAAATAAATTTTGAGAAGATTCTTAATAGCCCCAGACTAAAACATAATTTTTTCGTTATGGAAGGTGATAGCATAATAATAGGAAGTAGACCCAATTTAGTTAAAGTGGTTGGTGCCGTGAATTCACCAGGAAATTACCAGTTTAAAAGATCTTATCGCATGAATGATTATATTGAATTGGCTGGTGGCTTTGCATCAAATGCCCGAAGAGGTGGAACATTTGTTCGGCATGCAGATGGTTCATCCTTAAAACGAAATTTATTGAAATTATCTCCCAAAGTTTATGACGGATCGACAATTACAGTTCCAACTAAAGAGGAGGTTGAACCATTTAGTTTTACTGAATATGTGACCAACATAACAGCTATTTGGGCAGATATAACGCAGGCTGTTTTAATAATTTCTGCTCTAAGGTAATGACTTTTACAGAGTTTCAATCTATTTTTTACGAAGGTCTTGGTCTTGAAAGGCCATCGGATATAGCACGTGAGTTAGATGTAAGTCCTCAAGTGATAAATAATTGGAAATCTAGAGACTTCGTACCGCCCAAATATGTAAACATTCTAAAAACAAAAATACAAAAAAGTAAAAAACGATCTGAATTTCCTGTTAGCGAAAATATTTATAATTCAGGACAGTCTTTAGGTGAAATGCTTTTATACATGGCTGAATTGGTGAAAAATAATTATCTTATAACTTTATTACTGCCATTTATTTTTTTCTTATTATTTTACATTGAAGCTAGATTTTTCCTTAGTCCAATATACGAATCAAAAGCTAAGCTAGTTCCTATTTCAGAGAACGCATCTTCTAGCGTTGGTGGATTGGCATCTCAATTTGGGATTACAATTAAAGAAGAACAAGTAACTGGTTTGTCATCGACGATTATGTATCCAGATGTTTTAATGAGTAGAACATTAGCTAGAAGGTTAATTTCAAAAAAAATAAACACTAATGCTTATGGCGATTCTGTCAAGCTTCAGTATATTTTTAGTCCAATAAAAGGTGATACTTCAAAAAATGCACAAAGGGATTCTGAAATTAGTGCTGTAGATAAAATGTTAGAAAGTATTAGAGTAGTAGGAGATAAAAATACACCATTAATGACAATTTATGTTGCTGGTTTTGAACCTGATTTTACAACAATTCTATGTAAAATGGTGATTGATGAGCTCCAAATACTAATATCCGAATTTAACCTAAAACAAGTTGTAGAAAAGAAGTTCCACCTTGAAGAGAGAATTATTGAGATAGGTAATAGTTTAGATAATGCAGAGGAAGACTTGAGGAAGTACATTGAAAGAAATAGAAATATTATTTCTTCGCCTTCATTAATTCTGGAGCAAGAGAGATTAAACAGAGAGGCTGAGGTATTAAAACAAATGTATGTGACAATTAAGACACAGTATGAAATGGCCCAGATAGAGGAAATAGATAGAAAAGGACTAATGCAAATACTTGACCCACCAGAACTAATTGGAAAAGTTTTTCCAAATATTCGTAAAAGAGCAATTTTAGGTTTTTTTGTTGGAGCAGTTCTATGTGTTATTTTGATTTTTACAAAAGATTGGTATATAAGGAATAAAGCTTTTTTAAAACTTATTAATTTAAAAAAAATGTAAAAAACATAGACATGTAAAACATTATTATACTAAATTAATGAGCGCATATGCATTTAGTATATTTTAAGAACACTTATATTTAAACAACTTCGGAGATTAAAAAAATGTTATTTAAAATCATTACAACAGTCTTAATATTTGGCTCATCATTCGTTTTCGCGCAAGATGATTTTTCAGATTTCGATGGTAATGCCGAAACCTCTTTTACGATTACAGGTGTTGTCACTGACGCTTCTTCTGGAAATCCCATTGCAGGCGCTAATGTTATCGTTGACGATAGTGATGTCGGAAGCGCAGCAGACCAGGATGGTAATTACACGATTGAGGGTGTCGAATCAGGAGCTAGTGTAACTGTAACCGCGATTGGTTACAACGATATGACGCTTTATGCAGATCAAGAAAAATTAGATTTTGCGCTCGAGCCTTCCGTAATAGAAATGACGGAGCTTGAAGTTTTAGCTTCTCGCGCATCCGAAAAAACAGCAGTCGCGTACACTGATGTATCAAAAGAAGAAATAGCACTTAGATTAGGTTCTCAAGACATTCCGCTAGCAATGAATTTAGTTCCAAGCGTATATGCTACGAATCAAGGTGGTGGCGCTGGAGATGCCAGAATTAATGTCAGAGGATTTAATCAAAGAAATGTTGCAATTATGATTAATGGTATACCAGTAAATGATATGGAAAATGGTTGGGTTTTTTGGTCAAACTGGGATGGTGTAGCAGATGTTACCAGCTCTATCCAAATGCAAAAAGGTCTCAGTGCCCAGAATCTTGCAACGCCTTCAATAGGTGGAAGCATGAATATAGTAACTGATGCTGCATCCCTAGAAAGAGGTGGTAAATTTAAACAAGAAGTCGGTGCGTGGGGATTTCTCAAGTCCACCTTAAGTTATAATACTGGACTTATGATGGATGATAAACTTGCATTGAGCGCAGCAATAGTTAGAAAAACAGGTGATGGATACTACAATGGTACTTGGACAGACGCTTGGGCATATTTTTATGGAGGAACCTACAACTTGAATGAGAATCACAAGTTTCAATTTTATGCACTTGGAGCGCCACAAAGACACGGACAGAACCTGTACAGGCAGAATATAGGGGTTTACGATAGGGCATTTGCTGAGTCAATTGACTCATATAGTCAAGATGCGTTAGATAACGTTGAAGAAGCAGGTAGAGATTATAGTCAGACATCTAGTTCTGTTAGTGATGATGCAGCCGCCTTGCTTGGCGATCAGCAGTTTGAAATGTACACTGAATACACTGGTGCTAGGCATGAAGATAACTTAATTAACGAGAGGGAGAACTTTTTTCACAAACCTCAAGTAGCTTTAAATCATTACTTTAATATAAATGATAAAACTAATTTAATCAGCTCTCTATATTGGTCTGGAGGAATGGGTGGTGGTACTGGAACATACGGTAGTATGAATTGGGACTATACAACTTTTTCTAGAAGGGTTAATTACGATTCTACTATATTAGAGAATGATTCTCTAGGTGCATCATCTGGCATACTCAGAAATAGTAATAATAGACAGACAACAGTTGGATTATTATCTAAGCTCAACTATGATGTTTCTAGTAATTTTAGGACTCAAGTAGGGTTAGACTATAGATCAGCAAGAATATATCATGTGAAAACTATTCGTGACTTGTTGGGTGGAGATTATTATGCTACATCGGATAGTGAATTTGATGTAGACAATGGTCAAGGTGGTTTAGGTGATCCAATAGATTATAACTTTACTAACTATGTAAACTGGCTCGGTTTATTTGGACAAGCAGAATATAGTGTTAATGCTATAACCTCTTTTTTAATGGCTGGTGTAACGACAGTTAAATACACCCATTGGAATCATTTCAAAGATGCTAGTAATTACGATTATAGTTATGTTCAGAGTAAGGATGCTTCTGGACTTGATTTTGTTGAGGGTTTAGGAGATGCAACTGGAGGTCATGCTAATGATTTATATATCGAAGCAGATCCTATTTCGACTTTTCAGGTTAAAGGCGGTGTTTTATATGATTTAGGTAATGCTATGAGCTTCTTAAATTCCATACCTGTAGTTGGTAAAGTTTACGATAACTCTAGTGTTTGGTTCAATTTTGGACTAATTGATAAGGCTCCTATATTTGATCAGGTAATACAAGATTGGGATGCTAAAATGTCTACTGATCCAAAAAATGAAAAATTTACGGCTTTTGAATTCGGTTTAAACGCAAACTCTAATGACGGGTTGCTTGCTGGTAAATTAAATTTATACAGCACAACATGGAGTGATCGAATCGCTACTAGATATGTTCAAAATGAAGATGGTGATGATGACATTGTTTACTTAACGGGAATAAATCAAGCTCATCTTGGTGTTGAGACAGAATTTGCTGCTCAGATTAGTGAAACGTTCAGATTAGACATTGGTGCTTCTGTAGGGAACTGGAAGTATACTGAAGATGCGACTGGTACTTATAGAGACAGTGATGGTGGTGACCAGAGTTACAATTATGCTCTTGATGGCTTGAAAGTTGGAGATATGCCACAATTTAGTCTAAATTTTGGTCTTACAGCATCACCTGTCGAAGGTTCTGCTGTTCAACTTACCTACAGACATTACGATTTATTTTTCGCGGACTGGTCACCAACATCAAGAGAGTTCACGGATGCATCTGATGCAGATAGAAACCAACCGTTCAGAATTCCCTCATATGGTATTGTAGATCTTAATGCATCTTATGACTTGCCTTTTGACCTTAGAGGAGCAAAAGCTAAGGTTGTATTTAATGTAAGAAATTTACTTGATGAGGTTTATATCCAGGATGCTTTAGACAATAGTAGATATAATGCTTATCCATTCAGAGTAAATGATCATTCTGCTAATGCAGCAGAGGTTTATCTAGGTATGCCTACTTCTTACAATCTTGGATTATCTATTCAATTTTAAGTAGCTTATAAAAAAAGCAGATAAAAAACTCCAAATAGTCAGTCATTCTGATGACTGTTTGGAGTTTTTTAATATAATACTATTCCTAATAATCATTGGAATCCGCACAAAAAGCCATTTGCGTATTTATATATTTAAGCGGAATTTTAATGGTATTTTAAGTATATATATCTACCTTTTTGTAAAGATGCGGGGATGGTGGGATAAATTGAAAAGATGAAAAGACTTTTATGTATAAAATTGGAATAATTGGTTTTGGCTATTGGGGACCCAACATTGTTCGTAACTTTTCAAATCATAATGAGTGTGAAATTAAATATATTTGTGATATGGATGGTAAAGCACGGAAACGGGCAGCAAATCAAAATCCTAATATTGAGATCACAGATGACTCGGATGTTATTTTCTCCGACGATGAAATAGATATTGTTGCAATAGTTACGCCGGTCTCCACACATTATCCATTGGCAATAAAAGCTTTTGAGGCAGGGAAACATATTTTTCTTGAAAAGCCTATGGTTGAAACTGTTGCCCAAGCCAATGATCTTATTCAGATCGCGAAGGAGAAAAATCTGATTGGTGTTGTGGATCATACTTTTCTGTTTACAGGTGCAGTTATGAAAATTAAGGAAATTATAGACTCTGGAGAAATTGGGGATATCACCTATTTTGATTCTGTTCGAGTTAATCTCGGTCTTTTTCAGCATGATGTTAATGTAATATGGGATTTAGCTCCTCACGATCTTTCCATTCTCTTTCATATATCCGATGAGCGTCCGGTTTCTGTAACTGCAAATGGAGTAGATCATTTGAATAATGGACTCGCGGATATTGCCTATCTCACTTTGCATTATGATAGGAAAATGATTGCAAATTTTCATAATAATTGGCTTTCACCGGTTAAGGTTCGAAAAATATTGATAGGCGGTACGAAAAAGATGATCGTTTTCGATGACATGGAATCAAGTGAAAAAATAAAGATTTATGACAAAGGTATAAATGTGACTGAACCGGAAGAGATACATGAATTGTTAGTAAAATACAGATCCGGTGATATGTGGGCGCCAAATTTTTTAACAACGGAAGCATTATATCTAGAAATAAACAACTTTGTAGATCAAGTAAAATCGAATTCCTTGAATTCTTGTAATGATCTTTTATATGGTCGAGATGTTGTGGAAATACTTGAAATTTCTAATCATTCATTGAAAACGAACAAAAGGATTTCTTTATGAAATTTTCCTTAATTGCTGACGATGTTAAATTGGGCAAAAATGTTAAGATTTTTTCATTTGTTAATTTATATGGTTGTGATGTAGGTGATGAAACCAAAGTTGGAACTTTTGTTGAAATACAAAAAGACTCAAAAATTGGTAGCAGATGTAAAATTTCTTCCCATACATTTATCTGTTCAGGCGTGACCATCGGCAATGATTGTTTTATTGGACATGGTGTGATGTTTATCAATGATAATTATCCAAGAAGTGTTAATGAAAAAGGTGAAATGGAAGGGGCAGGGGACTGGTCTGAAAGATATGTTCAAACAATAATTGGTAACAAGGTATCTATAGGGAGCAATGCCACAATATTGGGGGGAGTTACTGTTGGCGATGGTGCTCTTATTGGTGCAGGATCAGTCGTAACAAAGGATGTGCCCTCAGGAGCGATTGTTGTTGGAAATCCTGCTAGAAATTTTAATAATGAAAGGTAGAATCTAATGGAAGTTTCATTTCTAAATCTCAAATTACAACGCGGAGTAATAATAGAAGAAGTTATAAGCAGGTTTCACGGAGCCATACTAAACATTGCCTCTACTTCAGGACCGTTTGTCCAGAAATTCTATAAGTAATTAAATCATAATAAGAATTTTTTTTACTGAAGAAAATACAGTATTTGACTTTTACTATGTGTATTGTGAGTACTGATAGGAAAGTGGATGTTATAAATGAAAATATTAAATTTTTTTTTAAAAAAACAACTAAAGATACTTCACTCTCCTAGGAACCCTTGCAATATTGCTTGGGTATTAGCCGAGGAACAAAGAAAGCTTGGTCATACCAGTCATGTAATGAAGCATGATGATGATGTTGAAGATTCGAAGTGCGATTATAATTTAAAAATTAGTAGATATCAAAGATGGTCATTTCGATATCTTACTTACTTATTCTTTGCGATAAAAGCGATATTAAAATATGATATATTTATTTTTCATACTGGAATAACTTTGCTCCCTAATCATAGGGACCTTCCGGTTTTAAAATTCTTAGGGAAAAAGATATTTTTTTACTTTCATGGGAGGGAAGTTAATCCTAACGGTGTGCCTGATCATGCAGAATACTATGCTAAACACTACTTTGTATCCACACCGGATTTGTTCAAATATGCTCCAAAAGCTACTTGGATACCTCAGGCTATCGATATGAAAGCATACCCTGATCCTGTTATTGAAAAAAACAAAAAATCCGTCTTAACCATTCTCCATGCGATATCTGAGGATACGGTTGAAAAAAGATTGAGAAAAGGAACTTATGATATTTTAAACACCATAAAAAGTGTAAAAAGTAAAGGATACAATATTAAACTGGATCTTGTTGTCGCTACATCACAAGAAGAATTTATTAATCATTTACAAAAAGCGGACATTGTTATAGATCAAATGGTTTTAGGGTGGTATGGTGTGATTTCTATTGAAGCCATGTTTTATGGCAAGCCTGTTTTAGTTTATATTTCTGACAATGTGAAAAAATATCTTCCAACTGGTTGTCCGCTCATATTAACTAGTCCTGAGAAACTTGAAAATGATTTGATACAATTAATTGAATCAAATAATTTTTTATATTATAGTAATAGTGGACCTGAATATGTGAGCAACAATCATTCTTCGCAAACATTGGTAAGCAAGATAAATAATGTCATAGAAAAATGATTAAAGAGATTATCAATACCATAAGGCAGTCTTTCATTTATGGATTGGAAAACTTAAGTCATCAGATAGTTGCTCTTTTCCTCCTTCCTGTATACACCCGTTTTCTAACTCCTGAAGATTATGGAGTTATGGCTATTTCAGGTATTTTCATGACTATTATCAAATATATATCGGAACTTGGTCTTCGATCAGCTTGGACAAGGTTTTATAAATTGAAAAAAACACATTCTTGGACTTTAAAACAAGTAGAGGATACATCAATAATAGTGATGATTATCACAACCGTGATATTTGGGGTATTGTTTATTTTTAGTGCGTCTTTTCTATCTCAATTTTGGTTTAACAGCACAAAATACACCTTTGTTTTTAAATTATCTGGACTAACCCTTATTCTACAACTTTTGTTCCATATTCCGCAGCAAAGGAGGAAAGTGGCTGAGCGAGCAGCTTCAAATGTTGCTCATTCACTCATCGCTTTATTTATTGGTATTAGTATAAACATTTACCTGATAGTATTTCTTAAATGGGGTTTGAAAGGCATTTATTACGGACCCGTGTTTACTATGATTATTGTTGTTTTAATTAACCTCCATTCCTGGATAAAGGCGAAATGGGATTTCGATAAGTCTTTGCTATTCAGTATGCTTAAGTATTCGATTCCTATACTATTTGGTAACCTTTCTATATGGATTGTTAACCTTTCAGATCGTTGGGTATTGAATCTATTCGTATCTCTTGAAGAAATTGGAATCTATCAAGTGGGATACAGGATGGGTATGGGTATTGGTTTTGTTGTCATAGCGTTTAAAACTGCCCTTCCCCAGGTTTCTTATAGGGTTGCCCAGGATAATTCTGAAAGAGATGCGAAGAGTTTTTTCAGTAAAATATTTTTTTTGTATCCAGTTATTTGCGGTCTACCTGTGATTGCGTTATCAATTTTTTCTAAGGATTTAATGATGATACTAACAACGGAAAAATTTCATTCAGCATTCCAAATTGTTCCAATTGTAGCATTGGCTTACTTTTTTGAGGGTGCAACAACGTCGGTTGGCATGGGCATAGACATAAAAGGTAAAACGAAGTATATCCCCATCTTTTTAGCGTTGGGAGGCATAACAAATATTATACTCAATTTCATTTTCGTGCCAATATATGGTATAGTTGCAGCAGCATGGACATCAGTGATTGCATTTATTATTCCATTTGTGGGTTATGCATGGGTGACAAATAAGTTCTATTATATACAAAGAGACTATGGACATTTCTGCCAAATTTTAGGTATAATTATAATTGTTGTACTTATTTATTCTAAGACCATACCATTTTTGTATATTCAATTAAATTCAATTGTGGCTAAGATTGCGTTTTTGCTCTTTGCTGGAATAGCAATATCATTTGGAGCATTACGAAAATTCAAATCTATTCTAAAATGAAACTAATCTTTTTATAATTATTCTATGATAATTAATAAAAAATAGTTTGAAAATCAAAAATATTTAGGATGTTCAATTAATAAACCATTCGATAATATTGTACTTTTAAAATGGTTATTAACTTTTGATAAATACAATTATTGTTGGCTAGGGTATTGGAAACCCCCGGTCAGATCAAAAATAGTTATTTAATTTTGAGATTGATGCTGATATTAGTTCAGTAATCAACGAGATTTATAGTGCAAAATTCTTAATTTCACCACTGCTAGGTCATTTTACAAAAGTAATGGAAAATATAAAAAAATATTAACTTTTTGATATATTTAATAAAAACTTTATTATATATAAAACTCCTATTTTAGGAATTTGTTTTTGCATTGCAATTTCTAAAAGAAAAGTATTAGAGTTAAGCAAATCTCATAGGTGCTACATATACTCCAGCATTGATTTTAATTTTTATTAAAAATAGACGATATTATTATTCAAAAAAAATCTTTAGCTTAAAATTCTACTTTTATAGTCTCTTTATAGTTTCCTTAATGACTATAGCATGCTATTTTCTAAGTAGAATTTTAAATGATTTTTTAATTGAAAGTATATTATTCACAATATTTACCTTTGCATCTTTTGTTATTGTTCTTTTCTTTATGAAAATATTCGACACAAATAAAATAAACTATATTCTTTAAGATTAACTTTTTAAAAAAATGATAAAAATTGCACAGATTGGTGTCGGTTACTGGGGACCAAATCTTTTAAGGAATTTATTAAAAAATAAAAATTTCGATTTAAAACTTGTTGTTGATAAATCTCAGCAAAGGCTTGATTATGTTAAGTCCTTATATCCAAATATAAAAGTC
>MDTG01336496.1_pt1 | contig 18775 bp, 24 predicted proteins | sample 811421 | NCBI WGS metagenome assembly MDTG01 (sample SAMN05326645, study PRJNA326480) | marine metagenome | isolation source: seawater | place: Pacific Ocean: South East | collected 2011
AAGGCAGTTCATGAGGTACTTCAACATTATTTGACAGTAATGTATGAAGAATCAATCAAAGCCGCAGATGAAATAGATATGCCAAATATGCTTGTTGACAAAGTCAAGCACTTTTATAGCGAAGGTGTTAAAAATGCAGAAGGCGAGCACTTCTCAACTCAATCAGAGCTAACTGAATTTTGTGTGCAAGGTGCAAAGGCTTTAGACTGGTTTAAGAAAAATAGAGCTAATTACTTTTCAAAAAAGAACTGGGAGCTATTAGGTATTGAGGTTCCTATAGATGATGAATACAAAGGCGTTGGAATATTAGGTTATATTGATATATTAATGAGAAACACACAGACGGGCAAGATAAAAATTATTGATCTAAAGACTTCAACAAGAGGTTGGAAGAAAGAAAAAACAGACCCTATGAAAAGAGGTCAGTTGCTATTCTATAAAAAATTTATTGCTGACAGGTATGGCGTTTCGATTGATATGGTTGATGTAGAATTTATTATAATAAAGAGGCTTGTATGGGACAAAGGTGATTGGCCAGTAAAATGGATTCAAAGATTCGAACCGCCTTCTGCAAATGTATCAATAAATAGAATTTTTAAACAAGTCGACCTATTTATTAATGAATGTTTTAACAAAGATGGAAGTTATAAAACAGATGGTAATTTTGAAAAATTAGGCGTAAACACTAAATGTAAATGGTGTGAGTTTGCTAAATCGCCAGAAATATGTGATAAGGGAAAAGCATGATACCGATAGTAAGAATACCGGGTGACTTTATATTGACAAAATATGGAGATGCGACTTGGCAGTTAATTGAAGAGACAATTGATAGTATTAAAGATGTTATTTTATTTATTTACTGTAATGATCAAAAAGACATAGTAAAGATAGCAAACTATGTTAATGATCATGATAAAAAGCTCAGAATAAAAACACTAATAAAGCCAAAAAGTTCAAAGAGAGAAAGAGTATTTTTAGATATTTCAGATGATCCATTTTCTCATTCTAGGTTTCAAATTAAAGACACTACAATTCAAGGCATAATTAATGGTATGGTCTTTCTAAAAAGTCATTTTGAATTCTTGTCACGTGATATAAAGATAAAAAATCAGAAGAGAAACGACTCTCCTGACCACGATATATATAAAAAGTAAGTTTTTTCACATCTAGCAAGATATATATTATAGATCAATATATACACTTAACAAGGACGTTACAATGAAAAACAATGATTTTTGGAAGTTAACATCAATAAAAGTATTAGTTGAGCTATACAAACAATTTAGAGTTGACAGTAAAGTAGAAAATGTCACACTACAAAAGTTGGTGAATAGATCAATGTATTTATTTTTAAATGATCCTGAATTTAGGAGCACTATTAGAGGTGTTAACGAACTAAGCGAAAACTATAAAAAAGGTTATTAAATGTATAAGATAGGAGATACTCGTAACGGATACGAAGTGCTCCCAAAAGAAAAACGTAAACATGTTTTACTCTTATCAGATGATCTAAGAATGACTTCTGGTGTAGGAAATATGTCACGTGAATTTGTTTTGGGGACATGTCATTATATAAATTGGATTCAGATTGGTGGTGCTATAAATCATCCTGATCATGGAAAAGCAATTGATATGGGTGAAGATATTTCTAAAAGAACAGGAGTTCCTAATGTTGACTTAAAAATACATCCAACAAATGGTTATGGAAACCCTGATATGGTCAGACAATGTATGAATCATTATCCACTAAGCGGAATGATGATTTACACTGATCCTAGATTTTGGGGATGGTTGTTCCAAATGGAACATGAAATCAGACAGATAATGCCAATATTCTATTACAATATATGGGATGACTTGCCGTATCCAATGTGGAATCAAAAATATTATGATTCAGTTGATGCATTATTTAACATATCAAAGCAGACATGTAATATCGTACGAAATGTTAGATCTTCTTATGAAGACTGGCAAGTAACATATATTCCTCACGGAATAAATGAAGATGATTATTATCCGATTGATGAGTCGTATAAGAAGTATAAAGAATTTAAGAAATTTAAATCAGATGCGTATTCAAATACAGATAAAGACTTTGTAATATTTTATAATGCTAGAAATATAAGAAGAAAGCTCGTAGGAGACATCGTAATGTCATACAAGGCTTTTTGTGATTCTCTAACAAAAGAACAAGCAAAGAAATGTCTGCTTCTCATGCACTGTCAACCAGTTGATGAAAACGGAACTGACTTGCCAGAGCTATGCAGGAATATATGTCCTAATTATGACATAGGATTTTCAGGCGGAAAGCTAGAACGTGAACAGATGAATTGGATGTACAACTTATCAGATGTGACAGTATTAATAAGTTCAAACGAAGGTTTTGGTTTGTCTGGTGCTGAAACACTCATGTGCGGTGTACCGCTGATCGTCAATATTACAGGCGGCATGCAAGACTATTGTGGATTTAAAAAAGAAGATGGTTCTTATTTAACACACGAAGACTATACGACAGAGTGGGGATCAAATCATGATGGTAGGTATAAAGATCACGGTGAATGGGTATTTCCTGTGTGGCCAGTATCTAGATCAATACAAGGATCTCCTGCAACACCATATATTTCAGATGACAGACCTGACTTTCAAGATGTTGCAATACAAATGAAAAAAGCATGGTCTGATAGAGGAGAGAAGCTAAAAGCAAAAGGTATGGCTGGTCACAAATATGTAATGAATCCTGAATTTGGATTTACAGCATCTGAGATGTCAAGAAGATTTATTCATGACATGGAACAGACATGGGAAAAATTCAAACCTAGAACAAGAATAATGATTGATAATGCTACGAAATGGGACTACAAAGTTCCTGATTGGAACGGACTAACGATTACAAAGGAGATATAATGAGACCAAAGGTTTTAGTTACAGCACCAGTTGCAACAAGGTCAGGCTACGGTTCAAGATCTAGAGACGTTGTTACTGCTCTACTCGCACTTGACAAATTTGATGTAAAGGTATTTCCTGTTCCGTGGGGAAACACACCACAAAATGCATTATCTGTAGACAATCCAAGAGACAAAGCAATATATGATGTTATCGTAAAGAGTGAGCAGGAATTATCGTCACAGCCAGACGTTCATATTCACATAGTTGTTCCGAATGAATTTCAACCAGTAGGAAAGTACAATATAGGAATTACAGCAGGTCTTGAAACAACTGTTATTCCTCAAGACTGGATCGAAGGATGTAATAGAATGGATCTAGTTCTTGCTAGTACAAAGTTTAGTGTTGATGTAATTAAACAGACAATATATAAGAACGAGCAAGGACAAGAACTAAAAGTTGTAAAGCCAGTAGAGGTTCTTTTTGAAGGTGCACATACAGACACATACCACAGAAAAAAGTCAGGTGATGAATTTTCAAAGCCGTTAGTTGATGCTATGAGCGAAATAAAAGAAAATTGGAACTTTCTTTTTGTTGGACACTGGTTGCAAGGAGGTCTCGGTAAAGATAGAAAAGATGTTGGAAATTTAATAAGAACATTCTTTACTGCTTTTAGAGGAAAGACATCAACTGGATTAATATTAAAAACTGCAGGCGCAAGTCCTTGTATGATGGATAGAGAAGACATGCTTAGGAAGATAAGAGAGATAAAAATGACTTGTGGAATTCATCCTTCTCAGCTTCCGAATGTTTATTTGCTTCATGCTGATTTACGTGATGAAGAGATGAATGACTTGTATAATCATCCAAAAGTAAAAGCACACGTATCTTTTACACACGGAGAAGGATTTGGAAGGCCACTGTTAGAGGCATCATTATCAGGAAAACCAGTTATTGCACCCGGTTGGAGTGGACATGTTGATTTCTTAAATAAAAATAATTCTATAATGTTAGGTGGTGGATTAACAGATGTAGAAAAAGAGAGCTTTCCAAAAAATATATTTGTAAAGGGACAGAAGTGGTTTCAAGTTGATTACAGAGATGCAGCAACAAAGATGAATCATGTAAGAAAAAATCTGAAAGTATATAAGAACAGAGGAATGAAACAAATGCTTTTTAATAAATCAAAATTTAGTTTTGAAGCTATGGTAAAAAGTTTAGGTGGATTGCTCGATAAAAATCTACCAAAATTTACAGAAACAGTAATACCAAAGATTAATTTACCAAAACTGGAGAAGGTATAATGGAAAAATTAATTAAGTCTGTATTAGACAAATATAATACAAAAAGAAAAAATATCTCAAACTCAGAATTAGCTTTATTAATTGTTTCTCATATAAAAGTTGGGATAGATGGAAAAAAAGGCTGGTATCTTAATCTGAACACATACGATGGCCAGAATGAGAGAGCACAAGAAATAATTGATGAGTATAACTAGGATATAAGATGGAAAGAGTAGTAAAATGCGCTCACTGTGGATCAGATCATCACTGTTTTGAAGAAATACAAGATGAGTTTAGCAGCTTCATGTGTTTTCAATGCGGATTTATGAGTGACACAAGGTTTAATGAAGAGTATGATAGCGATGCATCTAAAAATATGGCAATTGTAATGAATCAGATGAAACACTTTGACTCTAAAAGAAAAGTATGGTGGTACCCATCTGTCGTAAATATGGGAAAGCTAGGAATGATTTATCCAGAACCTAAAAGCATCAATGAAGAAACAGGAAGAGTTGAAAAGTGGGTTTGGAAATATTCTAAAGTTGTTCCTGTAGAAGAAGGAGATACAGAAGCAGCAGGTTATACTGAAAAATTAGATGTTGAAAACGGACAAGAATACGAGGGAAAAGATTTTTTAAGCGCAATAAAAGAGATGGGAATAACTAAGGATCTTACAGGTGAAAAGAACTAGTTGGTCAACAATAGAACCAGGACAAATACTGGACTTTAATTATCAAGGAAAATTACCTGGTGCAAAGCTTAGAAAGAGAAGATGTCTTATTATTAATGAACGACACATGTACAAAAGAAAAAGAGACGGACGGCTTGTTAGACTTGTTCATGCATTACAACTTTCTGCTACACCAACAAAGGCTGGCGAGAGGATAATGAGTGTTAAAGAGCAGAGCAAATTAATTAGCAGCATGGGGTTGATAAGAGAAATTGAAGAAGGAACGTATGATGTTCTTGTAAAAAAACCGAGAGCACAATGGCCAATAGTTCAGAGAGCAATAAATAGAATGCCAATGCCAGTCTATAAAACATTTTCTTGGTACAAACTTTCAAGGTATGCAGTTTTTGTCGCAGAAGATTTGGAGTTTGATAGAGTAACAAAGAAAAAAATATTAGATTTTATTCCCGAACCGAGCATAAATGAAGATGACATTTAAGATGAAAATAAGTTACGCAGTTACAACACATAATGAACACAAAGAAATAGCAGAGTTAATACCCTTCATACTAGAACACAAAGATCCTGAAGATGAATTAGTAATAATCGATGATCATTCAGACTACAAGACTTGGTATGTTTTTGATGAATACATACATGAGGAAAAACACAATATTATTTTTAAAGAGCATGCCCTTTACAGTGACTTTTCTAAACACAAAAATTTTATGAACAGTAACTGCAGTGGAGATTGGATCGTCAATATTGATGCTGATGAAAAACCAAGCAAGTACCTAATTCAGAATATCAAAGGACTAATAGAAATTAATCCACAAGTCGAATTGTATTGGGTTCCAAGAATTAATACTGTTGACGGAATAACACAAGAGCATATTAATGCTTGGGGTTGGAGAGTTGATGATAGAGGATGGGTAAATTGGCCAGATCCACAGCAAAGAATTTATAAAAATTCTGAGAACATAAAATGGGTAAAGCCAGTTCATGAAAGATTGGTAGGTGCAGAAAAAGATGCTTTCTTACCTTATGAAGAACAATGGGCTTTTACGCATCACAAGCAAATTAAAAAGCAAGAAGAGCAAAATAGGTTATATGGAGATATACAGACTCGTAGAATTTAACATTCCAGAACCTTTCCGTTTTGGAAATAAATTAGATACAACAATAGAAGATCTCGCAACTGTAAGAGAAGACGTAAAAATATCTTCAAAGTTTAATGAGTATTTAAGAGGAAAATCAGTTATTGTTGTAGGTCCTTCACCTTACTTACAAGGATTAAAAAGAGGCAGTAAAATAGATGACTATGATATTGTTGTACGTCTTAATAAGGGTTGGGATGTTTCTGAAGATTTACAAGAAGATTATGGATGCAAAACTACAATACGATACCACTGTATGATGGAAGCAGAAAGCAACGGCGGAAAATATGAGATAGCCGCAATGAAGGCAAATGGTGTTGAATGGTTGGCTTCACAATTTCCATATAATTTAGACTACTTTCATAACGACAATAAAAAATTTAGAGATCTTAACAAAGATAAAATAAACTTTCATGTTCCTGCAGATATTCTTTATCACTTAAATTTACATGAGATGATGGAGACAAGAGCAAATGTTGCAACCTCTGCAGTATTTGATCTGATAAATTATGACATTAAAAAGTTACACTTGTCAGGCATATCTTTTTATAGAGACGGATGGATAGGAGATTATAAAGAAGGTGCAGAAAATACAAATGAAAAAGGCGAATACAGTATGAATATGAAAGATATGCAAAAAGAAGGACATGCACAAGAGGCACAAATGCACTTAATAAAATTACTGTTAGATTCAGAAACAAAATTTTCTGTTGACAAAGAAATACAAAAGATATTGGAGGAATAATGAAAAAAGTATTAATAACGGGTGGCGCAGGTTATATTGGAACAGAATTAGCAAATCTACTTCTAGAACAAGAATATGAAGTGACAATATATGACACACTAATGTATGATGGTTCTGTTTTAATACCGCTTTTCAAACATAATAATTTTTTATTTGTAAAAGGTGATATTCTAGACAAAGAAAAATTATCAAAAGCAATTAAAGGGAAAGATGTAGTGATACACTTAGCTGCTGTTGTCGGTTACTTTGCGTGTGATAAAAATAAGAGGCTCTCTACAGACATAAACGTCACAGGTACAAAAAATATTACTGAATGCATGAATGAAGATCAGCTGTTACTCTTCGGTTCTACAGGTTCAAACTATGGAAAAGTAGACGGCATATGCTTAGAGACTTCCCCACTAAATCCTTCAACATTATACGGAAAAACAAAGACAGAAGCAGAAGAAGTTGTAATGATGGAACATAAAAATTCAATAGCTTACAGATTTGCAACAGCATTCGGAGTATCACCAAGACTTCGTATGGACCTTCTAATTAACGATCTAGCGTACAAAGCAGTTACAGATGGGTGTTTGGTCATCTACCAGTCTTCTGCTATGAGGACTTTTATTCACGTTAGAGATATGGCAATGTCATTTTTATTTGCAATTATTAATGCAGATAAGATGAAAGGTGAAGTATATAATTGTGGATCTAATGATCTAAACTATTCGAAAAGAGATGTTTGTGAAATGATAAAAGAGAAGACAGGATGTTATGTTCACTACAACGATTTTGATTATGATAAAGATAACAGAGACTATGAAGTTTCTTATGACAAACTTCAGAACTTAGGCTTTGATGTCTCTGTTACTGTTGAAGAAGGAATTGATGAATTATTAAGTGTCTACAAAGTTTTAAATTTTGTAGATCAAAGATACCTGAATACAGGTTTTCCAGAAATTAATTAGGAGGTTTTATGAGTAAAACATATTGGCCGTTAATGAAAGACTGCATAACAGATGGAGACAAGAAGGCAATGTCAGACTTTATTTTAAATGCAGGCAGATTTACAAATGGTCCGAGAGTTAAACAGTTTGAAGAAGAATGGTCAGAATGGCTAGGCGTAAAAAGATCTTTGTATGTTTCATCAGGAAGCACTGCAAATTTTCTTTTACTTGCTGCAATAAAAGAACATTATAATTTAAAAGACGGTGATAAAGTCGTAGTACCTGCAATGACGTGGGTAACAAATGTAGGGCCTGTAATACAGTTAGGATTGCAACCTATCTTTTGTGATGTAGACAAACGTACTTTTTCTTTTGATAAAAATTATCTAAAACAATTAAAAATAGTTCATCCAGATATAAAAGCAGTTTTTGTTTCTCATCTGTTTGGTGTGCCGGCTGAAATAGAAGAATACAAAGAGATTCTTCCAGACGCAGTTTTTATAGAAGACGTTTGTGAGTCACACGGCGCAAAGTGTAAGACAGGACTTGCTGGGACTTTGAGTGAAGGATCAACATTTAGTTTTTATTTTGGGCACCACATAACAACTGTTGAAGGCGGTATGGTTTCAACAAACAATGAAGACCTATATCAATTGATGAGGGCAAAAAGGTCTCACGGAATGGCAAGAGAATGTGATCCTAAAGTATTTGAATCATTTAAAAAACAGTATTCTGATGTTCATCCAATGTTCATGTTTATCACAGACGGCTATAATTTTAGAAACTCTGAAATATATGCTGTGCTAGGATCAGAACAATTAAAAAGACTCACAGACCAGAACATTAAAAGAGAAGAAAATTACAAAAGGTTTAGAGAAATAGTATCAAAATATCCAGATGTAATAAAATCAGACCTCATATCTGAAGGAACATCATCTTTCTGTTTACAATTTATTTGTGAATCACAAGAAAAGAAAGAGATTCTTGAGAAAGAATTAAGTAATAGAGGAATAGAGACAAGACCTCTTTGTAGTGGAAATCTTTTAAGGCAACCGTTTTTAAGAGAAAAATACGGTGTTCCAGATCATTTTCCTCATGCAGAATATTTGCACAAAAGAGGATTTTTTATCGGCAACAATCACCTTATAACAGATGAAGACTTTGAAAGGTTTGAAAAAGACTTGTCTGACTCTATAAACGAGGTGTATCAATGGTAGATAGAGAAAATTATGTAATTTACTTGTGTGGTTATACAAAGTTTGGTCATACAAACTGGTATCCGTGGAAGAAGTTCTATGATGTTTTTAAACATCTTGGTTATGAAGTATACTGGACATCAAAAGAAGATATTAAAAAGCATGGAAAAAAGAAAAGAGTCTTTATTACATGGTGTGATCCTGACACAATTGAATTGTTAAACGATGGAATCTATGAAAGCGGTGACATAATAATGCACAAGTTAGTTGCATTTGGACAGTATGATTCAGGTCTTGAATGGGGAAATACTATGGACGAATGTTTAGAGTTCTTTCAAAACTTTAGGTGGTCACTGTATCAGGTTCTCGAACAAGCTTATGATTCAGGTGTGAATATATGGGGATTTGGTGCAAAAACAGAGCACATCGGATTTGGTGAAAAAGAAAGAATCGTAGAAAAACTAAAAGACAGAATATTCTGGATTCCGTGGGGCTCAAGCTTATGTACACATGATGAAGTATTTAATTCTAAGCCGATAATGGACGGATTTAAACATGACATAGGATTTGTAGGTTCAATCTGGGGAACAAAAGGCAGAGGAAACATTATGTCAGTACATGATTATATGGTTCCGCTTCTTAATGATGAGTCAATAACAAGAGACTTAGGAGGACCTGGCACACCTCGCGGACATGTCGATGATGCAACACACATGGAAATACTCAAGCACTCTCGAGTTTGTCCAATAATAAATGCACCTTCTTTTAAAGTAGAAAAAGGCGTGATGGATAGATTTTGGACAATTCATACTTTAGGAAGATTTGGCGTAGCAGATACTGAAGGTGTATATGAGTTTTTTAATGAAGACGAAGTAGAATATGCTGCAACTCCAGAAGAGTGGAGAGAGAAAGTTAGATACTACATAAAGAATGTTGATAAGCAGTTACCGTTTATAGAAAAAATACAGAAGAGAATAAGAGAAGAGTACAATTATTACAATACTTGGGAAAATATTTTAAATTCTATCAGTTAGAGACAATATATATAATAAATGGAAAGGTTATGAAATCAGAAACAGATGTCGTAAAAGTTTTAAAAGATGATGGTCTCAAACAAATAAGCTGGGAACAATTAGAAAAATATCAGAATGCTACGACAACAAATTTAGATGATCTTAGAGATGAATTTGGTTGGCATGATTCTTGGGCAGTAAGAATAGCATACAATGATACTTTTGGAGGTGTTATAATAAATCAGCAGTCAGGCGAAGGAAACAGAAAACACTTTCATCCAGATGCAGACGAAAACTGGGTAATATTAGATGGTGAATGGGAGTGGTGGATAGAAGGTCAAGGCACAAAAAAAGTATGGAAGAATGATATAATAGTGGTTCCAAAAGGAACACCTCATCTCATAACATGTGTAAAGGGGCCAGGTGCTCGTTATGCAATAACAAAACCGGATGTGAATCATGTATACGTTTGAAGAAGATAATGTAGGAATGCCGTATAAAAAAGCATTAGTTGTAGGTGGAAGTAGAGGAATTGGAAAAGGTGTTGTAAACGAATTTCAAGGGTTAGGATACGACACATATTACTTTTCAAGAAATCCAAAGCCAGAAGAAAGAGTACAAAGCAGAAGGCCACATCATTACTCGACACATATCGAAGTAGACCTAAATTCTTCAGAAAACATAATGAAAGGTTTCAAAGAGTACGATAAAAGAGAAAGCTCACTTGATATATTGGTAAATGTTGCAGGAATTAATTACTGCAAGTATAACGAAGATATTTCAAATGATGAGTGGGATGAAGTGTTAAATGTAAACCTAAGATCATTTTTTATCACTTGCAGAGAAGCAATAAAGAGAATGAAGCCGGGTGGAAAGATAGTGAATGTTTCCTCAATTGCAGGTCGTAACAAAAGTATCGTAAGTGGTGTACATTACACAGCATCAAAAGCAGGAATAATTGGACTGACAAAACAATTAGGACATGAAGTTGATGATATTAATATTAATTGTGTTTGTCCAAGTCAGACAGTAACAGAAATGCTTGAAGAATCGATGACAAAAAAAGAACAACTTGATTTAGCAGTTACGATACCATTAAAAAGGCTAGCGACTGTTCAAGAAGTTGTAGACCCAATAATGTATCTCTGTTCTGATAAATCTTCATACATACACGGATCATGTTTAGATGTAAATGGAGGTCAATTATGATGACAGCTGTAGTTGCTGTAAGGGCTGGATCTCAAAGAGTAAAAAATAAAAATTTACAAGACTTAGGCGGTATATCGTTGCTTGAAAGAAAATTATACAATCTTTTAGATGTACATATAAAAGGCTTTATAGACAAGATAATTGTTAATAGTGATAGTGATGAAATGTTACAAATAGCAGAAGATATGCACATAGAAACACACAAGCGTGAACCTTACTTTGCTAGTTCTGAGTGCTCAAATACAGAATTTCATAGGCATATTGGTGAAGTCACACTGTCTTCTGATATATTTTTAGCACCGGTTTGCTCACCGTTCGTTTCAGTAGAATCACATATTGAGGCAATAAAAGTTTACAATGAAGAGGGATATGATTCTCTAACTTCAGTCACAGAAGTAAAAAATCATCTTTGGATGGACGGTCATCCGTTAAATTATGATTTAGAAAATGTACCTAATAGTCAAGACTTACCTGATGTTGTAAAGTTAAATTACGGCATAACAATAGCAAAAAGAGAAGTAATGAAAGACTTGGGCAGAGTTGTAGGAAACAATCCAGGATTTTTAAAGATTAATGAAAAGGAATCAATTGATATTGATACACCTTTTGATTTACAAGTAGCAAGAGGAATTATAAATGAATGTTAACATCGAGAATATAGAACAAAAGTTTTTTAAAGTTGTTGAATCTAATGAGTGGAAAAAACTGCAAGAAAAATTTAATAATTGTACAGACATATTTGTTTTAGGACATGGTGGTAATTTAGCAGTTGCGAGTCATGCTGCTATTGACATCACAAGACTAAGTAATGGAACAAAAATAGCAATGTGCCCTGATAGTGCAACTGTTGTGACGTCACTTATAAATGATACAGATTTTGATCATTGGATGCATCAGTGGCTAAGACAAGTTACATCAACGAAGACACCAGATCAAATGAAAAAGTGCTTGATATTAGGAATGTCTTCTTCAGGCACATCTAGAGATCTTATAAAAGCACTTCAGTGGGGATATTCTAATGACATACAGCTTGCATGTATAACAGGAAAACCTTTAGTAGAAAAGGTCCCGAATGTTACAGAAGTAGATTTAAAGTGTGAGTATTATCACACTGTAGAAGTTTTAACATTGCTCTTAAGTTATGAATTAACACACGGCAGTGGAAAAGTTTGTCCTCCAATCGGCGGAAACAAGCCTATTGATGTTGCACATTATAATAATGAGATAAGAGAGCATAGTTATCCAGACGAAGAGAAAAATATAGCTGTTGATTTTGATGGTGTAATTCACAAAAATTCCAAGGGATATTATGATGGAACAATATATGATGATCCTGTACCTGGCTCACATGAAGCGCTAGAAAAACTATCACAGACGTATGATGTTGTAATTTTTACAGCAAAGGCAAAACCAGACAGAGGTCTTGTAAACGGAAAAACAGGAACACAGCTTGTTTGGGAGTGGCTAAAAGATCATGATATGGATAGATTTGTAACAAAAGTAACAGCAGAAAAACCAAGAGCAGTGCAGTACATAGACGACAAAGCAGTTAAATTTACATCATGGGACAAATACTGGAGTGATAATTGAAAAAAGACCTAATAGTTTTTGCAGCTCATCTAGACGATGTAGAGTTAGCTTTCTGGGGATTTATTTCTACTCACTATGATGATTATGATAAAATAAAAATTATTATTGCAACTGATTATGTTCCTAAACGTAAAGTATGGACAGAAAACTTAGAACGTATGAAAGACTATATTTCTGCAACAACAACACCTCACAGGTTTGATGTTATAGAGTACACTAATTTAGGTTATGAAGCAAGAAAAGGAATGACAGACTTTGACAACATAAAAGATGATTTTTATAAGCTTATTGACTTCAATAAAAGATTTGACATTTTGACACACGATGATAAAGACTGTCATACTGATCACTTTGCATTAAATAAAATTGCGATGGGCATGTACAAGTACGCGAATAGATTTGTAACAGTTTATTCTCCGAGCTCTACACACTTTGATGCTAATTACTGGATACCGCTTGATGATTCACAGTGGAATTTAAAGAAAGAAATGTGTGTAAAATATGATATTAAAAAAGAACAATCTTATTCGAAGTTAGGTTACTATCTAGAAAGCGAAGAGCATTGGAATATTGGAAAATCATACCAGATGGAAAGCTTTGTGCACACAGATGACAAATATTATGAAGTTTATAGGATAATAAAATGGCTTTAGTAGATATTTTTAAAAATAAAGAAAATATTGATAGATCTCACGGTTTAAAAGAAATTATAAAGTATTTAGAAAATACAAAAATAAACAGTGCACTAGATTTATTTGCAGGTGATGGAAGTTTTAACAGCTGGTTACTTTATCAGCTTAAGCCCAGTATTCCAGAAGTTACTCACATAGAATTAAATGAGGAATTGTATTTAAAATTACATACTAGATTCGGAAGAAATAGAAATAATTGCGTAAATACGGATGCATATAAATTTATTAAAAACAGTGATAAAAAATACGACCTTGTCTTCTGTGATAATGGAATGTGGCATAATGAATATTTTAGTGTAATTCAAAACTTAAAAAATGTTTTAAGTAAAGGTGTTTTTATCCACAATATAAATTGTAAGCCGTACAACAAGTTTTCAAATGACAGTGAATGGGGAGTTACAAGATCAGATTTTTATGAGATGATTGATACTTCTGATTGTGATCCAAAAGATTTATTAGAAAAAACAGGCCAAAAATTAAAAGACAATGGTTTTAAAATAAAGAATAGTAAACTATTTCCTCGTGAGCTTTATAATGGACATGTTTATTTGTACTTTGGATTATGGTACTTGCAATGATAGTTTCTATACATCAGCCAGAACATTTTCCTTATTTAGGGTACTTTCAAAAAATGGCAGATACTGACATGTTTATTTTGCTAGACAATGTAAATTATAGAAAAAATTATTTTCAAAATAGAAATAGATTTCTTAATAAAAATAATGTTGAAGAGTGGTTTACAATTCCAGTTCCAAAAAAATCAGTTAATCTTCACATAAAAGATGTTGTTGTTTCTGATACAAATTGGAGAGATAAGGTAACAAAACAATTGCTATACAATTTTGGACGAGATTTTTCTTACATTTATGATTCTGAAAAACTAATTGATATAAACACAGCTAGCATCGTTCATTGTATGCACAGCTTAGGGATATTTACAAATCTAATACGAGCTTCAGACCTAAATGTAACAGGATCTAAATCAGAATTATTAGCTAACATCTGCAAAGAAGTTGGCGCTAAAAAATATATTAGCGGACCTTCAGGAAAAGATTATTTAGAAATGAAATATTTTGAAGGCATAGAAGTTGAGTTTTTTAATCCTAAAGTGCCTGATATTTACACAACATTGAGTCATATATGAAAATAACATTAGCACAAAGACATTTATTTAATGAATCAAAACCTATGGCAAAATTAGGTGATGACTGGTTTCAATGGGATGAATGTGATTTAAGTGACTGTCCGCCTTATAGAGAAAAAGGTAGCATGACAGCACACGGTAAGTTTCCAAAGTATAATTATGAAGACTTACCGACAACATTTAAAGATACTGATGGTAATGAACATCTCATAGAAGATATTATAGCATATAAAAGTTCACTATGATAGCAGAGTTTATATTTAAATTATTTGTAGCTATACTTTGGGTATCCTATGTAGCAGGACTTTACTACATAGTATATGATTATATTTATGAGAATTTTATCAAATGAAGAATAAGTTACTAGGGCTTTTAGTATTTGTTTTTCTTGCACACTGTATAAATTTATATGTACAAAAGAAGCCAGAGCCAATAAAGGGAACTTATATTACAGATATAGATAGTGTCTTGCACAGGTATCCTATTTCACCGCAAGTAAAAGAAGGCTATCAGTATTGTTACGAACATGACTATCCAGAAAAAATATTAATTCACTGGAGGCCTAACATGCCCTACAGATATGAGGTATCAAAAGATGATAAGTGGGATTAAAAAATTGTTAGATTTATGGCAGCGATATAAAGTCTGGAGAATCATCAGGCAATCTGAAAAGTTTGCAAAAGAGTTGCGAGATAAAGGATACAAACCAAGAAAACCTTGGGATGTAGGTATTTGGATATTGTTGTTATTTCTTGGATGTGATGACAGAGTAGAAGACCCAAATAAGTCTAATATTATTGTTACAATGCTACGAGTTGATAGAATAGAAATACACGATTGGCTGTGGATAACTCCAGCGCCAATTTGGGGAAATCTAGAATCAGAAGAAGTAGATGTTGAAGGAATGGTTGTTCATTGGTGGAGCAATATGTATTGGGATGAAGATGATTCAAGTGGTCATTATAAATTACTATCAAATAGAAGAAACAGAGCAGTATGGTATGATAACTTTGGTAACAGAGATACGATGGACGTAGATGTAGATACATTAAGATGGACTACAGATAGATACTCCGAAGTAGATAGTTTAGGATATTTTTTTAATGTGTTAAGGCCTGTAAGAGTAATGCAAGATAAAGGCTCAGGAAGTTATATGAAACTATTCTGGAGCATAGAAAACACATTGATAGATTCACAAGAAATATTTTTAATGGATTAATATGATGATAAATTACTGTGTAACAGAAATGGGCATTGAAGGTAAGATGCCAAAAGAAAACCCGAACATGAGAGTGTTAGAATCACAAATTCTTGCATGGGATGCAGAGCACATACCGATTTACAAACTTTTAACAGAAGAAAAAGTTTATGATGGAAATGTTGTCGTTGTAATGCCAAAAGGTGGTGTTGAAAAACAAACAATAAGATGGCTTATTGAAAATCATTTTGATACTTTTAAAGCTATCAAATCAAAATTTAGCGGACAAGTATGGTTTTATCAAGATGGTGAGATAGGCTATTGGAATCAACATACAGTAACACTTCAAATTTGGTGGTATAACAATGTAAGCCAGTGTGATAAAATATTATGCCCTAATGAAACAGACATCTCATATTATAAAGGTATGTTTCCTGATATTCCTGTCGCAGTTATGAGAAGTATTATGGCATTCGTTCCAAACCCGATAGAAAAAGAAGAAAAGTCAATAATATCAGGGCCTCTTACAAGAGAATACAACGGACTCCAACAAATTATAGTTGCTAAGCAATTTGGAGTCCCTGTCTTTATTCCTCCAATGGGGCAAGACAGAATGCCGAAAGATTCTTGGACAACAGCAACTTCACTCGAAATAAACTACCTAGATTATACAGACTGGATAACTTGGATGAAAAATTTGTCATCTTATAAGTACGGAATTAATCTTCCGGGCGTTACTGCTGCTGCAAGCTTTAGCTTAAACTGTGCATGGTGGGGTATACCTTGTGTTGGTGATATAAAGGCAGACACACAGAGGATCTGTTTTCCTGAAACATCTGTAAAATTTAATGATATTGAGTCAGCATCAAAGATTGCGAGAAAGTTAGCGACAGACAAAGAATTTTATAGACACGTTTCTGAAGAAGCAAAGAAAAAAGCAAGATCAGAATTTACAAAAGAAAAATTTTTAGAATTAGTTAGGAGTTAAAAATGAGAGTATTATGTTCAGGTGCACCAAGATCGGGAACGAGCATGTTAAATTTACTAATGTCTTATTTTAAAGACCTCAGAGTTTTTATGGATGGTACACCAGAAACTTTATGGAAACACCATGATTTATTTACAACACAACAAAGGCCAGACGGTTTGCTATGGAATGATTTTATGCCAAAAAAGAAGCACCTAACTGACTTCGCAGATGAAGGTGTAAAAGTAATCTACATCTATAGAGATGGTAGAGATGCGCTTATTTCTAAAAGAAGACAATTTACAATTGAAGGAAAAGCTTTTGATAATGGAAATTATTGGTATGGTCCAGAGCTATTTCATGTCGAAAAATGGTTTAGATCAATGGAAGTCATGCTTGATGTGATACACTTTGGACATAAAAATATACATGTAATAAAGTATGAAGACCTAGTTGAGAATCATGTAGAAGAGATACACAAAATAGAGAAGTTCTTAGATTTAAAAATAGACAAAGGATATGTAAATTTTCACGAAGATCACAAAAACAATTTAAATATGTCAACAGAAGGTGCAATAGGTGCTGAGTACGCTGGATTAAGACCAATAGAACCAAACTCTGGTAACTGGAAAAAAGAAAAGCATAAAGAGCGACTATTAGATATATTGACAGAATATGATGATTTAGAAGAATTGCTAGTTGAGCTTGGATATGAAAACAATAAAAAATGGATAAATGAGGTTATAGAACCAATTACATTTGTTATTCCTAGTAGAAATAATTTAGACTTGTTAAAATTGGCTCATAAATCAATTAAAGATTTAAAAGGAGACCATAGTGTTCTTGTGTTGAATGACGCAAGTGAAGATGGTACTGCAGAGTGGTTAGATTATACTGCAGACAATGATGATGATAATTTAATTGTACATACAAATCCAGGGCCAGAGAGAGTAGGAATAGTTGGAATGTTTGATAAGGGTATTGAGATGGCAAATACAGAAATCATTATGGCATTTCATGCAGATATGGTTGCAGGCAAAGGATTAGATGCGGCAATACTCAAACATTTAAAACCTGGTAAAGTTGTTTGCGCAACTAGAGTTGAACCTTCACTACATCCACCAGGTCCTGAAAAAGTTATAGAAGACTTTGGTCTCATGCCAGATGAGTTCAATTATAATAAGTGGAAAAAATATAAAATTGAAACAACAAATACAGTTACTCACGGTGTTTTTGCACCCTGGTGTATGTTTAAAAAAGACTTCTTGTCAATTGGAGGTCATGATGAATTGTTCGCACCACAGTCTAGAGAGGATTCAGATTTATTTAACAGGTTTTTATTAAACGGATATGAATTGCTTCAGACATGGGAAGGTTTTGTTTATCATTTTACAAGCAGAGGCAGTAGATTTAACAAATATTCTGGAGGCGATGTCGGAAAAGACTCACCTGAATGGCAAGACACAAATGCAAAAAATGTTAGAAACTTTATACGTAAATGGAAGACAGGTGTGCAGCATGATCCCTATATGCTTCCAATAGTTGATCCAATTTACAATATTGGTTTTGTTGTAGAAAACTGTGATATAAATACACTTTCAATACTAGAACCCTGGTGTCATGATATTTACGGTGATTGGGTAGGGCACAAAGGATTTGGAGTGAATAAATATATAGATCAAGAACAACCAAGAACAATACATGATCTAAGCTCGAAGATCCACGCAGATGCGATTGAACCAAAGAATGATGTAATAGTTAAATTTGATGCTAAAAACATAACTACAGAAGATTTTGCATGCCTTCAAAAGTTAGGCGCGATATTAGAAGACAGTGGACAGATAGGTGAAATGAAACTAGGAAACATGCATCTTACAATCAAAAAATTAGAACAGATACAGCATAAGAACATACAGTCATGATATTTAATAGTATATGGAGAAAAAAATGAAATGTACTTGTAGTAATTGTGATTGCACATGCGATGAGTGCTGTTGCGGTACATGCTAAATAATTAGGAGAATTGTTATGGCTAAAAAGCCAGCGTCGTTTGAATACAATGCGACACTAGTTAGAGTTTTAGATGGAGACACGAT
>MDTG01162080.1_pt1 | contig 18773 bp, 12 predicted proteins | sample 811421 | NCBI WGS metagenome assembly MDTG01 (sample SAMN05326645, study PRJNA326480) | marine metagenome | isolation source: seawater | place: Pacific Ocean: South East | collected 2011
GTTTCTTAATGTTCTTATGTTATTATATCTATTCACCAAATATATCGTTTGTGTTAATATCATCTCCATCACCATCTGCTCGTTGCAGTTGGTAAATATCATTATAGTTTCCTTTACCACTATCTCTAGATAATGCTATATATCTTTCATTAGGAGTTTGAGCATTATTAGGTTTTTGTGGTAAGAAGTTATGGATTGGGGTAAATGATAAACCTGTTACTCTAATCATATGAGGTAATTCTTTTACACTACCATCACCACCACCTTCAGCATTAATAGCTATTTCCCAAGGAGCTTCTTGAGGGATATCATATGTTAATGATGTTATAAATCCTGGTTGCTCATATAAATAACCACCTAATGTTAATCTAACTAAATTTCCTCTCATAAACCCTGCATTAGTATAATCAGGTGCTAATGTAGATGCTAAATAATTTAATTTTTTATACATAGGAATTAATTCTGCTTTAGATTGTGCAAAACAAGTAAATGCCATTGAAATTCCTCTATTAAACCCTGTATAATTGTATAATGTATCTCCTCTACCTGAGTATTGAATAGGATCCCAACTTGCATTATAATTATCTGTAAAACTATCTATAAATGCTCTAAAATGCATATAAACAGCATTTCTATCTGTTGCATCATTATTAATAGCAGCAATTCTAAATTTACAAAAATCATTTACAGCAAGTGATTCATTAGGTCCTGATGCATCATACATAGGCATTGCTGTTATTTTGTCTAAAGCTGCTGTTTGGGTTGCAGGTAAACCATAATTAAATACATTTTTCTGACCAATTGTTGTGTTTGATTTTCCAGGATCACCTCTATTAACTCTTCTATTTGCTGCTTTAGTTTGATAATTAGGTGATAATGATAAAACACTTGATACCCCTGTTTGAGGATTAGTATCTTCCATTTGAGAGTTAATAACTTCTTTTCTAAAATCTGATACTACACCAGTATAAATGTATTGTTGCCTTGCTTCTATTTGTGCTTGGGTAAGAGTCATTGTCCTTTGAGCAAAAGCTGCACCACCACCCCATTTACCTTCTGTAGTTAAACTATCAGGTTCATAAACACTATTATTAAATAATTTTAAACCTCCAGGAGCACCTAATGCTAACCCCTCAAATATACTATTTTCTTCTGATGGGAAAAGTTGAGCAAAAGCATAACTAACACTACTACCTTCTATAAATATTTTTTGTTTGTCTAATTGTACTACTTTATTTCCAAAAATTCCATAATTATTGGGTTCATCAGGAAAAGCTGAGAAAAAACCTTGAATTTTAGCATTTCTAAATGTACTTTGGGGTGTGTTTTCATCTTGAATTGCAGATTCATCTGCTGCTTCGAAATACTCTGCATCATCTGATACATTTGTAGAATCTGATGCTGATAATTCTGTTAATAATGGAAGTTTTACTTTTTCATAATCAATACTTCCCGATGTTACCCCATCTGATGTGTTTCTAAATACACTATAATCATTAGGACCTGTTGGGTTAATAAAACCAGCATATAAACCTGTTTCTAATTCAGGATTTTTAATTGTATTATTTTGAAGATTTACATTTTGTAATGGATTTTCTTCAGTTGCTGAAGCTATAGATGATGACTCATCTGGAAATGCTTCTGCTGCTTTTGTACTAGCACCTAATTTACTAACATTTTCATAATCAATACTTCCTGATGTTACTCCATCTGATGTATTTTTAAATACACTATAATTATTAGATCCTGTTGCATTAACAAAACCAGAATACATTCCTGTAGTTAGTTCTGCATTTTCAATTGCAGATTGTTTAGTATTTATGTTTTGTAATGGGTTATTTTCTGTTGCAGAAGCTATAGATGCTGATTGATTAGGAAATCTTTCGGCTGCTTTTGTACTAGCACCTAACTTACTGACGTTTTCATAATCAATACTTCCTGATGTTACTTCAGGTGAAGAATTTTTAAATATACTATAATTGTTAGAACCTGTTGGATTAAAAAATCCTGCTGTTTCTAATTCTGCATTTCTTATAGTTGATTGTTTAGTATTTAAATTTTGTAATGGATTATTTTCTGTACCTTTTTCTAATGCTTTTTTATCATTAGGAAATACTTCTTCTGCTATTTTACTAGCTCCTAATTTACTAACATTTTCAAAATCAATACTACCAGATGTAACTTCAGGTGATGTATTTTTGAAAATTTTATAATTATTAGAACCTGTTGGGTTAAAGAATCCACTATTAGTTAAATTAGCAGGTCTTATTGTTGATTGTTTAGCATTTTGATTTTGTAAATTACTATTATCTGCTCCTGTAGTTAATGATCCAGAATCATCAGTAAATATAGCCGCTGCTATAGGAGTTACACCTAATTTAGTTTTAAAATCTTTTATTTGTGGATTTTCGTTAGCTTTAATTCCTCCATAGAAATAACTTGGATCAGCAACAACTAAAGGATTATTAATTCCTGTTCTTTGGTCAGCAAACATAATATCAGTATCTCCAATACCCAATACTGATCCAGGACCTCCTTCATATGATAGTAATATAGGTGAAGTAAGAGTTTGATGTAAATTATGTAAATTTAATAATCTATTTTGAAAGTTTGTTTGGTCAGAATCAACTAACTCTTCTACTTCTACATCTACAAATTCAGGTGCTGTTACTTTTGCAGTAGGATCAGCTAACATTGCCTGCATTTGTTGTTCAAAAAGTGGATTTTTTACTGTTTTTTTAACTTTTCCAAGTTTTGTATCATATGTTGCTGCGTCGTTTTTTTCTTTTATTGTTGCAAAATAGCCCCTTAGACCTGCTCCTGGAAATAAACCTCCTTCACTACCTACAGGAGGTGTCATTGGGGTTGATGGGTCTAAACCTAATAAATTTAAATGAGTTCCTGCAAAACCTACTGCCGCTTGACCTAATGTACTTAAAGGATTATAAATACCTGCATTTACAGCTCCACCACCTGTTCCTTCTCCAAAATTAGGTGCAGATCCTCCTCCATATCCTATTCCATATGAAGCTTCTGTTTTTACAGCTGTTCTTGATAATAAATTTTGTTTTGCTATAAATTCAAATCCATTAGGGGATCTTGTATCAAAGAACATTTGAGTAAGTCTACTTACATCCCTTGCTGCGTCTATAGGTGCGTTAAGTCCGCCTCTCCATAAGAAGTCCATACCACCTACAGGAGGTGGGTTACTATCGTCATTTACGATAGTAGGATTTGGATCGTTAACATTGACTCCGGGGATATCACGCTTAATATAAGGTTGATTACTACTACCTTCATCATAACGATCTTTACCCCACTTAATCTTGTTAAGAGCAGTTGTGGAGGTAATTAGAGGCATGTACTATAATTTAAAATGATCTCCCTTCTGGAGCATTATTTTTATATCTGTTTGTTTCACCTTGATAAGCTTCTGATCTTTCTCCTAAAGCTGAAACCCCAGGTACTGTGTATCCACTTGCAGCTGCTCCCATATTAGTATAAGGTGAATTCGTTATTGTAGGATCACCAATATTTGAGTATTGGTTATGTAATAAAGAATTACCCTGTACATTAATAGCAGGATCAGTCATTGGATTTGGGTTTGGAGAAACTGGAACTGCTAATTGCGATCCGTTTACATCAAACATTTTTTTAATTGATTCTGTTGCCATAATAATATATTTTATTGGTTTTGTTATAAATATTAACCCATTCTAGAAGATTGCAATGCTAGTGCATGTCCTACTTTATTTCCATCTAAGTACACATCTCCTCCTTGTTTTACTACTGATATTAATTCTCTTAATAATGCTGTCATTTCATCATTTCCACCTGCTGGTATAACTCTTTCACCTGGTGTAAGCATAGCTGGTACTCTATCAGTATATGGAGGACCACCTGGTACTATTCCACCTTCATTAAATCCAAGCCAACCTCCAACAGTATTAACAACACTACTTCCTACATCTTTAGCACCTTCCCAAGCATCTGATGCTGTAGATGAAATTGAGCTTCCTATATCATTTGCTAAACTAGAAGCGTAATTGTAAGCATCACCTGCCATATCAGCAGCACTACTTGCTAATGAAGTTACTGTATTGTATGAATCTTGTGCAAAAGTAGAAACAGAATTCCATGAATCAGTTGCCCATGATGTTAAAGATTCCATTGAATCCGAGGCAAAACTACCAATGGAATTCCAAGCATCACTACCCCATTCACTCAATGTTTCCATTGATGATGAAGCAAAACTACTAACAGAACTCCAAGCTTCAGTACCCCATTCTTTTATAGCTGACCCTGCTTCACTTAATTTACCTCCTACCCAATCCATTCCAGCTGATAATGATTGTCTCATTGCTGAATTTGGGTCAGAGAATACTTTAAATGCTTCTGTTACAGTACCTACTACAGCACCAACTGCACCACCTATTGCTGCTCCAGGTGCAGCTCCTACACCACCAAAAAATGCACCAATAGCTGCTCCAATTCCTGAACCTGTTAATGCGCCTGATGCTGCTGCTGTACCAAATCCAAGAGCTTCATCTCCTACACTTCCTTTTTCTCCTCCTAACATTTCAGTAAACATAGATCCTTTAGAAGAATTTCCAGTAAGTAATTCATAAGCAAATGCTTCACCTCCCCCTATGTCTTCTTTAATACCTGCTGCTTTTTGTTCTTCAGCAGACATCGAAGCTGCATCTGATCCAAAATAACCACTCATTCCTATATCAAGTAATGGTCCTAAAAGAGGAACTTTAGTAAGAGATCCTATTCCTAATTTAGAAGCTATTTTTGATGTTGATTTTGTAGTTACTTTTTGTGTTGCTTTGTTATTTAATATATCATCTGCAACACTTCCTGTTTTAGTTGTTTTAGTATTAACATTTGTTTTAGGTGCTTTAGATGATGTTGCTCTTGCATTTGCTGCTTTAGCATCCATTGCTTGAGCATATTTACTTCCTGGTCCTGTTCCTCCTCGTACTTTTGAATTTAGTACTGCCATTGAAGGGAATATTTTACTTAAAGTTTTATTATGTTTTACAATTTGATTTAAATAAGAACTTCTTTTAAATGACATAGCAGATAAGTTTCTTAACTGCTTACCCATAAATGTATTTTTACCCCCTACATATTTAGACATGTTTTTAAACATCTTCCCAGATCTCATACCTCTTCTACCTAACATCATAGGCATAAAACCACCACCACCACCTTGTTCATTTACATTGTAAGTGTATAAAGGATTAATTGCTGTAGCTCCCCTATCAAATAATCCACCTGTTATTTTATTTGCTACCCCTTTAAGTACTTGAAATCCTAAAGCAACTCCAGCTATAGCTAATACTGCTTTTCCTACACCAGTAGATAAAAAGTCTGCTATAGGTTTAATCATTGATACCATTTTAGTAAGAAAACCAATAATTAAAGGAGCTACTACTTGTGCTAAAGGTTCTAATGCAGCTTTTAATTGTTTAACGGCAGATTGTAATAATCTATCCATTTCAACTGCTTTTTTACCCAAATCAGCTTGAGCTTTTGCATCTTCTTTATTTAAATTTAATTGATCTTTTTTATTTACACTAATTTTTTTATCAGTATTTAAAGATTCCATTAATTGTTCATGAGATATACCTAAAGCATCAGCAAATTTCTGTTGTTTAAAAACATTATCCCCTAAATCTGCTTTGTTTTCTTGAATTAATCTATTTATTTCAGCTTGTTGCATATTAACATTTCCTGTCATAGCAGCATATCTTAATTTTTCAAGATTTAAATCTTTTTGTAGAAACATTTCTGCTTCAATTTCTTTTTGTATTGAAGATTCAAAATCTAAATGAGATTCTGCTGCTGCAGCTATTTCATTCATTGTTAATCCTAATCTTGCTGCCGTATGTGCTGCTTTAACTAATCCTTCAACTCCACCTTTTACATTATATCTTACTGATGCACTTGCTTGAGACATTGCTTCTACAGCATCTGCTGATTTTAATGAAAATCCAGTTTGTTTAAATAATGAATCTGTAGTATCCATAACTAACTGAAGCTGTTCATCAAATGCAACACCCTGTTCTGCTGATATTTTAGCTAACCCTTGAGCTGCTTCTTCAGACATACCCATATACATGGTCATATCAAGGTATGCTTTAGTGTTTTTCTCACTAAATTTTAAATTCATACCTACAGCTTTATTTAAATCACCTTGTGCTTTTATTAATTCTTCAGTAAAGTAATAGATATCTCCACTTGCATCACCTGCAGCATGAATTTCATTTTTTAATTGTTTTGCTTGAGCCCCAGATGCACCAAATAATTGTCCAACATCCCTGACTTTTTTCTGCATTTGTCCGAAAATATCTAATAATAATTTTGCGAATTTTACAATCATAGTTATGATTACAAGAGGATCTGTTAATGCTGATGCTAAGGCTTTTCCTAAACCTTTCATCCCTGTACCCATAATTCTAAATTGGTCACCTAAAGTAGCAGCTTTATTACCATTATCTGTAAGTTGTATAGCATGAGCTTTCATTTCATCTCCTACTGCAGCAACATCCTCAGACATATCTCCAAAACCAATTTTTTCAGCAAATCCCGCTAGTCCACTTACGGCTTTTCCTGATAAACCTATTGCTTTATTTATGTTTCTTTGATTTTTTAAAGTCTTATTAATTGCTTTATTAAAATCTTTTTGATGACCTACTTTATCTTCTAAATTTCTTGCAGAATCTTCAGCTAATGCTAATAATTCTTTTGCATCAGATAATTCTTTACCTTGTAATTTTCCAGATTCAATTTGGGATTTTAGAAATTTTGCTTGAGTTGCTAATCTTTGAAATTCTAAATTTACTTTTGATTTTAAAGATCTAATTTCTTTTCTAGAGGCGTCGGCTATATTATATTGTATATCTGATAAGTCTTCTGCTAAGTTTCTAATTTTATTGAAACTTTTAGTCATATTTTTTAGGGGCCTATCAGTACCACCTAATTCTCTACTAATATCTCTAAATGATTCTTTTACACCTTCTAATCCTGAGTCCATTTCAAGGATATCAGCACGGATACCCTTCATAGAAGTTTCTACTTCTTTTATTGCATCAGCAACACTATCATAGTTTTTAGCTACTTCCCTAGCATCTTTCCCATTAAATGGAGATATACGATTTAGAGATTTATATTTTTTCTCTAATTCTGCTAGAAGTTTATTTAACTCATTCAGTTCTCTACGATTAGCCATTTATAAGCAATTTTATTATAAATATTATAAAACTATGCTTTTCTTGCTTTTGTTGTTACAAAATCTGGGATTGTTGATTTTTGGTTTGATGTACTAGGTTTTGCAAAATTATCCATATATTTTGCTCTATTAGCATTTGCAGGATCTCTTTGTTGAGCCTGTTTTAATATTTCTCTACCTTTTTCTAAATCATTAGTAGATGTTCCTTGATTTGCAGCTCTTTCTTTATCATAATGATCTACAATTTTATTGATTGTAAATTTTCTAAGCCAAATAGGCATTTCATATACAGTATGCCAATCATAACCTCCTTTACCAAAAAATACTATTTCATGAATTTGGGTAAATAAATTAGCTCTATATTCTGCTGCTTGGCTAGGCGTCAGGGAAAAAAAAGTTGGCACCAATTGGAATGTCAATTTCTTCTAAATCTCCGTTTTCTCTTGTAATTTCAAAATTGAAATCAACATCCGGCTGTACCTCTTTAATATAATCTCGGAGGGCTTTTGCATCTCTTGCTAAGAAATAGTTATCAACAAATTCTCTAATATCTTTTTTATCTGAATTACCATCCACTGATAAAATCATATGTTTCATTCTTGTTGACATTGTTGGACTTGCATTTTTATTTAACTTTTTTAATCCTCTAACTTCAGCATCAACTTTCTTTTCTAAACCATCAGTCATTATTTGAAATTCAATTAAATTTTGTCCTGTAGGTGTTGTAAAATGAAATCTATTTTCTCCTTTAGTAATTAATGATTCATCAAATTTAACATTTTCTAATGTTGATAAATCTACTGTATGTTCTTCACCTGCCCATTCAAAAGTATAATCTTTACCATACCCTAATACTCTAGAAGCTATTAATAGTGCATTTTTATCACCTATAATCATATCATCTAAATTACCATCACTTACTACTAGTGCTTCTAATAATTTATCTACAACATTTCCTTTTTGAATAAATGCTTGGTTAGTAATTATATCTTCTTCTTTTGCAGTCATATATTTCATCTCAATTACACCAGATGAAAATGGATGATCTTTAGGATAAATAAGTCCTTTTGAAGGTAAAGTAACTTCCTCAGTAGGGAATTTGAATTTTGGCTTACTCTTTACAGGGGCTTGTGGAGCCTGTGGAGTTTTTTTATTTTTGTCCATATAAATTTAATTTGTTATAACTTAATTTCTTATTATACATATATAATATAAAAAAAAGCTTGACCGAAGCCAAGCTATTTTTAAAAATTTCTTGATATTTTTTAGAAATTCAGGACGCAGTAATCCATTCCTATTGTCATATCAATATTTTGTGCAGCACCATCTTCATCCCAATTATAATCACCAAACGATGCATCTTTAATAAATGCTCCTTTTATAATCCATTCAGATACTACATCACCTACAGGACCTAAAATATCAATTGTTAGATCTTTCTTATAGAAATCAGAGTAACCATCTCTACCAGTTACTGATTCATGATGTAATCTTGTCCATTCCATTACAGCTTGCGCTCCTGATGGTGTAATAGGATCAAATAATTGCATTGTGATGTCATTCCATCTTAATTTTCCTTTTACTTTTCTGTAAGTGTTGATATGGTTAAGAATAATTTCATCTTGCGCAAATCCCATACCACTAACACCTTTAATTATGTATGCTGGAATACCATCTACGTACATGATAAATCTATTAGCTACTTTTGGTTCAAAGGCTGTGAAAAATATTTCGTTTGGGTTTAATACTGCCATTTTATTTCTGTTTTTATTTTATTATAAATATTAATAATTTAGGTTTTTATGATGGAAATTCAGCTCCTGTTGGTAAAATGTTGAAATCTAGGTAAATAAATTCAGCTGTTTTAGTTGGCTGTAGATATATTGCACCTACCATCTGGTTTCTGTCTACTACATCTGGTCCATTGTTTGAAGCGTCCATAACAACTTTAAACGCATATAAACCTTGTCTTTGTTGTACTGATTCTAAATATGGATTTACTTGAGCTAAGAAGTTATTTCTTGTTGCTGCTGTATTTTGTTCAAATACTAAATTATCAGCAATTTGTGAAATGTAAGACTTAAGTTCAATTAGTAATCTTCTAACATTTACTCTATCTAAAGCAGATGCTTGAGATTGTAATGTTTTCTGTCCAAATACTACAACTCCTCTTCCTGGGAATGTTGCAATTGGATTTACTTTTCCAGTATATAAATCATCTCTATTTGTTTGAGTTAATTTTCTTTCTGCTTGTACTACTGTACTTAACCCACCTCTATTAATTCCGGCAGGTGCGAACCATGCTTCAGCTGCTTTGTCATTATACGCATATACACCAGGTATTAACGCTGATGCTGGGCACCAAACTAATTGAGCTGAATCTGGATCATTAATCTGAACCCAAGGCCAATAAGCAGCTGCATATGAATTATCTACACTTGATGCTTGTGAAGTAACAGTTGTAATTGATGATCCATAATCTACTAGATCCATTAATAAAATTGCATCTCCTCTACTTTGTACAGTACTTAATGCTATGTTTAATGGAGTTGAGTATGTTGAACTTGCTTTATATAATCCTGGTGCAGATAAAATGTTAAATCTATAATCATCTTTATTTGCTAATAAATTAAATGCTGTTGCATATCCTCCTTTTACAGATCCCATTTCAGTACTTGTCATACCTTGTGAGTTGTTATCATCTATATCTTGGTAGAATAAATTAATGTTATTTGAATCTCCAATGTTGCTTCCTTCTGCATCTCCAAATGATCCACTACTTGCTTCTGGTAATGATCCTGTAAATTCTGCTTTTGCAACACCACTATTATCAAAATAGTTTGGAGTTTTTAGATTAACATCTTTTACTCTTACATATCTTGAAGCATTTCTAAATGATCCTGTTGATTGTAAGTAAGGTTCTGCTGTTGTAGCATCTTTTAATGTTTCAGTCATATCACCAACAATTCTAGATATATAATTAGATTGTTTTGGGTCTAATGAAACATTTGGGAATACTTCTAAAATAGACTTAGATTTTGAATTATCATTACCTTGTCTAATAATTAAACTAAATACACCTGATCCTGAGTTAGGTGCTTGAATTTCCCATCTTACATTTTGTGCTGATCCACTTGCTAAAGCTCCATTTGAACTTTCTGGACCTGTACTATTCATAATATCACCTTCTGATATTGTTTCTAAAGTAAATACATTGGTGTCTACTAAATCAGCAGCTGTTAATACAAATGTATAATCGTTTGCTGGTGAAGCACCACCACCTCCAAGTGCAGAACCTGCTACTGTGACTGTATTACCTACTGCATATCCTGATCCTCCAGCATTTACAATTGCATCTTCTAATTCTACTAATAAATCAGCATTTGTTAATGTTGCTGTTGCTTCTGATGAATTTTGTACATTTGAAGCACCTAAAGTAATTACTAAGTCTTGATCACAAGCTACAAATCCAGCTGTTACCATATCTGCTGCTGTAATTGTTAATATGTTACCATCAACAAAATTAGTACCTTGGTTTCCTACTACAACTGATGTTAAAGCACCTGCTCCATCACCTGTTACAATAATTGTTGCAAGATCTCCTGTTTGTTGTGAACCACCTGTTACAGCATATCCACCAGCACCTTGACTAAAGGTAAATGGTCCTGCTACGTTACCAAGTGTTGTACCTCCTGATAATGCACTTATACTTGTTATGTTTTGAGATGCTATCATTTGTCCTGTTCCTAACTGTCCAGCTGCTATTGAAATAGCACCTGCAGTATAACCAGATCCTTCAAGTGTAACTGTAACTGGAGAAGCAATTTGACCTGCTGAGTTTACTGTTACTGTAGCTTGTCCTGAAGTATTTGAACCTTGTGTAATTGGAACATTATTATAAGTTCCTTCACCCAAATCTGATGGGTTAGAACCTGCTTGAAATTCTGCTAATAATGCATCTACAGTTGTTACTAATTTCCCTGATTTTACACCTGTAGTAACGTTTAATGTTAATCCTGATCCCCCTACAGGTGAAACTGTTGTTGCAACCCCATTTGTAGTAGCACCAGATCCTACATATCCGGTTCCTGTCATACTAGAACCACTAAGATTTCTTCCTGATTCTAATACAGAAGATTCAGATTCTAAAGCTGGTATTAATGATGATGTTGCTGGGCTCCATGATCCTGAAGCTACTCTTGTTACTAATAGTGAAGTACCACCATTTTGGAAATAGTTGTACGCTGAAATTGATGTAAAGTAAGTATAAGTATCTGATCCACTCGTAAATGTACTACCATAATTAGCTAAGTATTCTGAATAACTAGTAACTAATCTAGGAATTCCTACTCTACCTAATACTGTAGGACCTACAATAGCCGCACCTGCTTGTACCGGTTGCGACGTAATTTGAGATTGATCATTTTCTCTTGCTAATACACCTGGGGAAATTAATGTTTCTGCCATTTTATTTTATTTTTATGATAAATATATTAAATTTCTTCAAAAGTCTATTTACTTGGTAAAAACTCACCAGTTTCTAAAGAAATTGTTCCTTGACCATATTTTTCTTCTAGATTTTTGGCTAATTCTGCTTCTCTTTGTTGTAAACTTTGTAAATTCAACTTTAAATTTTCTTTTTTTATTTGTATGTTATAATGTTGCATTTCGACAACGCCAGAAACTTCTGTTAAGTTTTTAAAGGTTTCTTTTAACTCTTTTAATTCAGCAATTTCTTCTTGGAATAAAACTATTTTTTCACTCATTATTTTTGTGTTTTTGTACAGTTATACATATAGGGTTTTTTATTAAAAATATATATTTTTTTATGGAGCATTATAAAATTCGCCGGTTAGTTTTATAGTTATCCATGCCGACCAATAAGTAGTAGTTGATGTCCAAGGTTGAACATAGCAAATCCAATAATCTAAATTTTGATAAGAATTATCATATATAGATGCAAAATTATAAGAAGAATTTCCAGTCATTCGAGTTGAACCTCCTATATATTCTGGTTCCCATTGATTAGCAGAAACATCCCAACAAATTAAAAATGAATTTTTTACATAAACACCATCTCCATTACTTGGCATACCAATTGCTTCAACATCAATGTAGGCCATCATATCAACAAGCCCATCTCCTAAAGTTGTTGGGTATGCTAATTTACTTAAATCTTGTCCTTTAATTTCTATTAAGTAACCAATACCACCTGCACCCCCACCTGAAGTTGTAAAAGGTTTACATCTTATTTTCTTTTCAAATCCTTCTGTAGGATCTTGTGTACCACCTCCATTTTGTTGAACCCTTCCTAAACTTTGATAAGTATGTACTTCTCTAAAAGGATAACTTTCAGCTCCTGTTGGCATTGGTACTAAACCCATAGTAATAGCACCTTGTGGTACTATTACATCTTGTGATGATGAAATTGTTAATGCTGTGTTCTCTATACTATTTCCAGTTGGATCACTACTTCCTTGAAGTTTTAAAGCAGAAGCGTTATCTGTATTAAAATTACCTATACGTGCTACTGAGTCTGTAGTTGCACCATCATCAGTTACATCAAATTTTAAATCATTTGCCCATAATGATCCCGAAGCAAATAATACAAAATCTCCTGGGTCATATCCATCCATTTGTGTTATACCATTTCCTGATCCAGAAACTATAACATCTCTTTGTACTGTTAAATCTTCTGTGTCAAAACCTCCCCCAGTTAGGTCTCTACTAAAAACGATTTGTGAACTACCTCCTACTTGATCACCTAATTTTATATAACCTTCATCTTGTTCTATTTCTATAAATGGAGGTTTAGTAGCCCCAACTCCTGTTATAGGATAAGGATTACCAATCCAAGCTGTACCTTCATCAGTTTCATTTGATCCACTTATTACTACATAATAATTATCTGTGGGATTACCTATATATAATCCTTCACCAAAATGTGGATTTAATGTTGTTACATCATTAGCATCTAATTTTACATGATCAAATGAACCCGTTAACCCAGATATTCTTACTGCATTTAATTGAGAAGATATATTATAGCTAAAATCTATGTTAGTAGACTTTACATAAGAAGCTGTTTGAGCTGTTTCAATAAAAGTTGCATACGAAGCAGTACCATGTATATTTTCTCCTGCTGCACTTGCTGATATAGTATTACTTGTTAATAAACTTCCAGTTACTGTTCCAAATGCTTTTAATGAACTATAACCGGGTGCATTTGGCATAGCATTAATATTTGCTGTTGTAGAAGCTCCTAATCCAATACCTACATTACCAGGTTTTCCTGCTATAGCTGTTTTTGACAAATACAATCTATATGAATTAGTATTTTTTTCAATTATAAAGGGTTTAGATGTTGAGTCTTGTGTTATTTCAAAATCATCATTACCTGTTCCATCTATATGTGCTGCCCATTGAACATCTGGATTTTTAAAAATAATTGATGGTATATCGTCAGCACCATCTGCTTGTATCTTAACAATAGGATCAAATCCCCCGACTGAATCACCTACTACATGTAAATTAAAATTATTATTAAGATTACCATTAGTTGCTACTCCAACTCTAGAAAATTGACCGGGACCATCATTTACTAATGAACCTGTAATTTTAACTGATCCTGGTGTATTTGAAGGTGGTGTCGATCCTGATATAGTAAAGGATCCTGACAATGTAATGTCATAAGCTTTAGCACCAGTAAAAGCATCTACTGATTGACTAACTTGACTTGCCTCAACTGGCAATCCATCTAGAATACCTGTATTTGAAAATTGTTGTGACATAGTTATATTTTAAGGTGTTGCATCAATACCTATTCTTTTTACTTCACACCATCCTGCCCATGTTGTAGCAGTACTTGTTCCCCTTATTAAACTTAAACTAAAATTAGCAGTTCCTGCTGGAACATTTAATTGAGTACCAAAAGTAATACTAGTAGAATTATAAGCTGAGTTGGAATTTTTTCTTACTAAAGTACCTTCATCTTCCATTGTCCAATTGTTACCATCATATGAAAATAAATATTCTCTTTCTACATAAACCCCTTCACCACTACTAGGACTTCCAATAATACAAAGTTTTACATGAGTACAAATTCTTTGATCTGTTAGATACCAATTAGAAGCACCATTTAATGACCCAAATCGAAAAACTGTAGAATTTCCTGTAGATGAAGTATTTAAAGGTTTCATTTTATAATATGCAGAACGACCTGAACTATTATACGCACCAAACGCTGTTTGACCAAGGTTCCAAAATGCTACTATATCAAATTCATCTGATGGTGTTCTTTGAATTATATTTAAACTACCACTAAATTTAACATCTCTTGATGCAGATAATTCTATTGCCATTAAAGAATTGGTACCTCCTCCTCCTGCACTTAGTTGAAGTTTTGAAGTAGTAGAAGTGTTATAATTTCCTATATATGCATTATTATTTCTGTTAAATTCTAAACTATTAGCAAATAAAGATGATGAAGGTACGTTTACAGTACCTGGTGCTGCATTAGGTCCTATTACTAATGAAGGAGTAACAGAACCTGATATAAATAAATCATCTCCTACTACAGCATCTCCTGTCATGTATGTCTTACTAGCGTGAAATTTTATGTGATCATTTATGTTATTAATTTCAAGCATTGTACCACCTAAAGTCATATTTCCTATCCATAATACCCCTTGATTTGTTTCAGTTGAACCACTTATAAATCTAGTATAATTAGCATTACTTATATTTTTAAGAGCTATACCACTATCATCATCTACTTTTAAATGGTTAAAAGATCCTGTTGTTGCTGCAATTGTACCAGCACTATTAATTTGTTGTGATACAGAATAATGAAAATCAATAGATGTAGATTTTACATAAGAAGCTGTTTGGGCTGTATCAATAAAGGTTGCATATGAAGCTGTACCATGTATGTTTTCTCCTGCTGCACTTGCTGATATAGTTTGACCTATTAATGTACTACCTGATATAAATTGATCTGCTTGGATAGAACCAGCAGGTAATGCACTTAATATTATAGGGGATGAAGCTCCTAATCCTACCCCAACACTATTACCTGATGAATATAATGTGTATGAAGTTGTGTCTTTATCAATTATAAAAGGAAATTTTGGAGTACCAGTTTGTTCTTGTACTATCATAAAACTATCACCTGATGAACCAAAAGCACCCATGTCATATTCGACATCTAAGTTTTTTAATCTTAATCTAGCTAAATCAGTACCTGTTTTTGCTTCAATTAAAACAATAGGATCAAATCCTCCTGCTGCATCACTTTTGATATGAAGCATTGTAGGAGTACTAGGTGCTGTTGTACCAATTCCTAAAGTTTTGAATTGACCTGTGTATTCATTAATTAATGACCCCGATATTAGAACAGAACCTGTTACTTCTAAAGATCCCGATAGTACTACATCATAATCTTTTTGGGCTGTAAAAGCATCTACCGATTGACTAACATGAGGTGCTTCAACAATTTGGCCATCTAGTATCCCCGTTCCTGAAAATGTATTTTGTGCTGGCATATTTTAATGATATTTTATTATAAATATCACAAAATCCCTAATTGTTTATTAAGTGAATTAATTACTGTAGAAGGAAGAATTGATTTAGTACATTCAAATTGTCTAAAAGTATCTTTATGTTCAGGACACCATTTCCAATCTCCTGCATCTAATTTATGATAACTAAAACAACCATTACATATTTCGGGAGATGGTGTAAAAATTCTATTACAATTTTTCATTTCAGTTAAAGGTTGAGTAAATCCTGATATTATTGTTGTAGGACATCCTAATGCCCAACTTAACCAACTTAAACCGCTACTTACTCCAATAAATGCCTTTGCATTCATTAAATCATTTGCTATTTCTTCAAATGGTATTTTACCTGTTCTATCAATAACGTATTCTAAAGTTCCTCCTAATTTAGAATCATGCCATTCATCACCTAAAGGTTCACCTGTTATCATCATTACCTTATAATTTTTACTATTAAAATAGTTAATTAATTCTTGCCATCCTCCTGGATAATTCCAATATTTGGCTAATGCAGATGCATGAGGAGCTATACAAATATAAGGTTCATCAATTAAAGCTCCTGTATTTTTAAATGAAAGTTTAGGTTTTATTTCTTTATATTCTAATCCTAAAATACTAGAACAAGTTCTTCCTAAAGCATTCATTCTAAAATTAATAGGGACTTTATTGTAATTTATATTATCCCCATCATAAAACCACCCAATAGTATATTGAGCATATAAATTATATACTACACTTCCTTTTTTTACAAATTCTATTTTAGGATATTTTGTTTTAAACCAATCATTATGAAATGTAGAAACTGCTATTTCACAATTATGTTTTTTCCTAAATTCTTCAATGTATGGAAACCAAGAAATAGTGTCTCCTAATGCTTTACTTTCAAAATTAACAAATACTCTTTTTTTATTAGCATTAAATATATGTTCATAAACTTTATTATTATCAACATCATATATTTCAATTCTCCATTCTATAAAATATTGTATAGAAGGACTAGACCACATATTTCCTTTTATAAATGTATTATAAATTAATTCATTTGTTCTATTATTAAAAAACTTTACATTAAATTCTTTATTTTCAGGACCATTTACTTCAACTTTTGCTCCATTAATAAATGTTACATTAAATTGATAATCTTTAATTCTAGCTAATTTTTTATTTAAATTATCATATATCATATATTTAAAATCTTTAATAATTTATTTTTATTATCTTCTATATTATCTTCTATATAATAAACTAATTCATTATTATCATAAGTGTCTAAATAAGTATGTAATTTTTTCATCATTATAGGTAATTTATATGATAATGATTCTCTTACTACTAAAGGAAATAATTCTAATTTAGTTGAAAAGTAAAATAAATCACATGCTTGATAAAATTTATCAGTATCTTCTCTTTCACCCCATACAATACAATTATCAGGTTTATTTTCCATTAAAGGCATCCAATAATCTGAGTGAATAGATTGATTGCCTACAAAATGAAATTTAATAGGTTTATCTTCTAATTGTCTAGCTACTTCAAATAACTCACCTTGATTTTTACCTCTTGTAAAGATACTAATATTAAGTACATGATAAAAATTAGGATCTAAACCTAACTCTTTTTGATATTTTTCTTTGTCTTTTTTTAATTCTTTTATTGGATATTCCCAAACATCGCAAGGAACATCTGTATGTGATTTATATAATTCATACTGCCATTTAGATACTAAAACATATTTGTCTGGTATAAATGTACAATCTTCAGGTAAAGCTTGACTAGAATGAGGTGTTACTATAAAATATGGTCTGTTTTCTAACTTTAATAATCCTTCCATTATTTCATTTGTTAAAAACCATTTAACATGATCTTGAATATGAACTATATCTGGATTAATGTCTTTTATAATATTTAAAACTTCAGGTCTATCTTTTTTTATTTCACTTGATACCTCACTTAAACATATATGATGGTTAGGTTCAAGTAAATTTATAATTTTATTTTTTTGTACTACAAATTTTGTAGCATATAAATTATATTCAATTACATATATTTCAAATTGATTTTTGAATTCACGTATTTGTTCAAGTACATATTGAGGCATACCTCCTGTAGATAAATGAGGTAATAGATATAGTAACTTTTTCTTCATATTTAAATATAACTATTTTCGATAAATATAAATATAAATTAATTATAATCCAAGCTATTATGGTTCTGGTTGATAGAATCCTTGTGGCATATCTATTCTATAAGAAACATTAAATGTTTTTTCTATACCTTTATTAGTATTATATTCAATTCCAAACCATACATAATCACATGATTGTAAATCATCATCAATTGTTACAGCAAAATTAACACAATCTGAGTAATTTCCAGCAGTAATTGACCATGATTGTTTACTATGTGCTAAAAAGGATTTAGATTTAACACTATCTTGATAACATTCAGATTGAAATATATGGAATTCTCCACTAAATGTTTGTTTTACAACTGATTCAATTGATATTCCAGCACATACATTAAATTGTCTAGTAAATCCTTCTGGGAAAGTATTAGTAAAAGTATAAGGTATTTTTACACCATATTTATTTTGATCAAATTGATCAAAAGTACTAGTGTTAATTGCTTTAGACATTTCCCATGGATTATCTGACCAACCATATCTACTACCACAATATATTTTACCTGCATTAGCTGTCATAGTAATTTGGAATTGATTATCACAAACAGCATGATAAGTGTAAGTGTTAGAAGCACCAGCACTAGTACCAGATGATCCTGAACTACCTGATGATCCTGATGTACCTGAAGTACCTGGATCTCCTGGTTTTCCATCATTACCTGATGTACCTGATGAACCCGACGAACCATTAGTTCCTGAAGTACCATTTGTACCTGAAGTACCATTAGTTCCTGAAGTACCATTAGTTCCATTAGTACCTGAAGTTCCATTAGTACCTGAAGTTCCATCTGTA